>JADMIO010904332.1_pt1 | contig 87177 bp, 79 predicted proteins | sample 8958161 | NCBI WGS metagenome assembly JADMIO01 (sample SAMN16585339, study PRJNA669376) | soil metagenome | isolation source: Crop rotation soil | place: USA: Cullars Rotation, Alabama | collected 2011 | reverse complement strand
CGCGACAACTTGTCCACGTGGAATTCTAAGCTTAGGATCCCAATGTGCTGGAAAGTCAATCGCCCGCCGCACGTCGTCGCGCGTAATTTCTCGGTTCTTGCCGGCCACCGCGATCACCCCGCGGCTGTTGAAGCCCTTGATGTGCGGGCCCGACAGCGCGAGGTGCACGGAATCGATCTCGATCCCGGCCATCAGCTCCGCTTCCTCGATCGCCTTCTTGATCGAGTCGACGGCAGCTTCGAGGTTGACGACCACACCTCGCTTGATGCCGCGTGATTCCGCGACGCCGATGCCGACGATGTCGAGGCTGCCATCGTCGAGGCTCTCGCCCACGACGGCGCAGACGGTCGACGTGCCGACGTCCAGTCCCACCAGATATCGTTCTTTTCGACTCAAATGATTCCCCCTCCGGAGACCTGAAGGTCTCCGGCTACCACGATTCGGTCACGGCCGGTAGCCGGAGGCCTTCAGGCCTCCGCGGCCCTGCGGCCGCACATACACACGTTCGTCGAAGCGCAGATCCACGTAATCGATGTCGGGTACCCGCTCGCGCAGCGCGGGAGAGAGATCGACGTACGACTGCAGGCGTTCCGCGAACCGGTCTTCACCGATCCGCACCGCCGCGGTGTCGCCTTTGAGAATCACCACCACGTCGCGCGGGTCGCTGACGTCGATCTGCGACACGCGTTTGGCGAGCCCCTTGTGATCGCGGACCGAGGCAAGCAGCTTCGCCGCCAGTGCCGCGCGTGTTTCGTCGACCAGCGCGCCGCCATCCTGTCCGGTCGAGAGACCATCGATGATTGGCAGGTCGAAGTCGGCGTAGTTGGGGCCGAACTCGTCGATGATCGCGCCGCTCTCGTCGATCAGATACAAGGCGTCGGCGATCCGGGCGATGCCCATCGGCAGCCGCTCCGAGATGAAGACATCCACGGTTCCAGGAAGAACGCGGCGCAGTGCGGCGTCGGCCACCCAGGGCGAGCCGGTCAGCTTCCGCCGCCAGTCCTCGAGATTGAGGAACACCATGTTCTTGCCGCGCATGCCGTCGAGCAGCGCCACCACCTCGCCTCGCGACAGCTTGCTGTTGCCGCTCACCGTGATGCGCGTCACCGTCAACGCGTCGGTCGCCAACAGCACGTCCACGCCGCGGTAGCCGGCATAGCCCAGGAATACGGTCACCACCGAGACGTGCGCGATGCGTTTCCACGACAGGTCGAACCGTCCGCGTTTGCGTGTCGGACTGACGTGAGCGCGGCGGAACCGCTTGTCGGAAGGTGCAGGTATCGGCATCAGGCCGGTGCCTTTCCCTGGCCCAGCGCCTCGACCAGCCGGCTGGCGAGTGTGCCGATCGATCCAGCGCCCAGCGTGATTACCGCATCGCCGGGCCGGATCATCTTCAGCAGCGCCGGAATCACATCGTCCAGCCGCTTGACGACCTGCACGCTGCGGCCGGATCCGCGGCGGACAGAATCGGCCAGGGCGTCGATGGTGACGCCGGCAATCGGATCCTCGCTCGCGGCATAGATATCGGTGAGGACGATCTCGTCGGCGTCCTTGAGCGATGGGCCGAAGGCGTCCATCAAGTGCTGCGTGCGTGAATAGCGGTGCGGCTGAAACGCGACGATCAGGCGCCGGTCGAGCGAGGCACGCGCCGCGGCCAGCACGGCCGCGATCTCGGTCGGATGGTGTCCGTAGTCGTCCACGACAAGCACGCCGGCGGCTTCGGGATAGCGCTGGAACCTGCGGTCGGCCCCATGAAATTCCCGCAGCGCCGAGGCGACGACGTTGAAGTCGACGCCGATGCGGTCGGCCGCCGCCACCGCCGCGAGCGCATTCTGCAGGTTGTGCCTGCCGGGCAACGCGAGCTCGAGCAGGCCAAGCCGCTCGGCACCAGTCTTTGTGCGGTGATGCACGACACAGCGCCCGCCAAAGGCACCGAGCTCGGCCTGCGATCCGTTGAACGTCGCGTCAGGGTGATCCAATCCGTAGGTGAAGAGGGGCCGATTGACGTGCGCGATCACCGGCGCGAGATTCGGATCATCCGCGCACGCGACCACGCTGCCGTAGAACGGCACCTTGTTCGCGAACTCGGTGAACGCGTGCTGCAGCTCCTCGAAGCTGCCGTACGCCTCCATGTGCTCGCGATCGACGTTGGTGATCACCGCAATCGACGGCCAGAGCATCAGGAACGAACGGTCACTTTCATCGGCCTCCGCCACCATGTATTCGCCGCGCCCGAGACGGGCGTTACTGCCAAACGCACTCACCTTGCCGCCGATCACCGCGGTCGGATCCAGTCCCGCGTGCTCCAGCACGAACGCGATCATCGACGTGGTCGTCGTCTTGCCGTGTGACCCGGCGACCGCGATCGAGAAGCGGAGCCGCATCAGCTCGGCCAGCATCTCGGCACGCGGGATGACCGGGATGCCGCGGCGCTCCGCCTCGACGATCTCCGGATTGGTCCGGCGCACCGCCGACGACACCACCACTACGTCCGCCTCGCCGACATTCCCCGCCGCGTGCCCCTCGCACACGCGAACACCCGACTTCTGCTCGAGCCTCGCGGTCACCTCCGACCGCTTCGCATCCGAGCCGCTCACTTCGAATCCGAGGTTCGCCAGCAGCTCGGCGATGCCGCTCATCCCAACTCCGCCGATGCCGACGAAGTGGATGCGGCGCGTCCTACCGAGCAAGTGCCAGAACCCTGTCGACGATCGTCTTGGCGGCGTCGGGCCTCGCGAACCGCCGAGCGGCGTCGCTCACGCGCCGCCTCCGCTCCGGATCACCGATCAGCGCGACGATCTCCGACGCCAGCCGGTCGCCGGTGAGCTCGCGCTGCTCGATCATCAAAGCCGCTCCCTGCGAGACGAGCGCCTGCGCGTTCGTGCGCTGGTGATCGTCGGTCGCCGTCGGCAGCGGGATCAGAATCGAGGCGTTCCCCGCCGCCGCCAGCTCCGCCAACGTCGTCGCGCCCGCGCGGCAGATGACGACGTCGGCTGACTTCATCTCCCGATCCATGGTGAAGAGGAACGGTTCGACGCGGGCTTCGATGCCTGCGCGACGGTAGCCGTCGCGGACGACTTCCAGATCGCGTTCCCCTGTCTGGTGCGTGATTGCCATTCGAGGTGCGGCGGCTGCCAGCCGCGGCGCTGCCTCCACCATGGCCATGTTGATCGCGTGCGCGCCCTGAGAGCCGCCAAAGACTAGAACCCGAGCCGCCCCTGGCGGCTGATTGTCATGACCATGTGCCCCCTCGTTCTGGTAGCCGGAGGCCTTCAGGCCTCCGGTGTCGAAGAATTCCGGTCTCACCGGGTTGCCAGACACGAACGACTTGCCCCCGAAATAGCGAACGCTCTCCTGATACGTGACCGCCGCGGCATTCACCACCGACGCGAGCATCCGGTTGGTCAGGCCGGGCATCGCGTTCTGCTCCATCAACAACGTCGGGATGCCGCGCAGCGCCGAGAGCAGCACCACCGGTCCCGAGCTGTAGCCGCCGACCCCAATCACGATCGACGGCCGTCGCTTCGAAATCACCTGCACGGCGTCGAGTGCGCTGAGCGGCAGCAATCCGACGCCACGCACCAGTGACTGGAGCGACTTGCCCTTGAGTCCCGCACTGCGAATCAAGTCGAGTGCGAATCCTTCTCGCGGGATGACGCGCGCTTCGATTCCGGCCGCGGTGCCGACAAACGTCACCTGCGCATCGGGCACGCGCGACATCAGCTCGCGCGCGACCGCGATGCCGGGATAGAGGTGCCCGCCTGTTCCGCCGCCGGCAATCAGCACTGATAACGGCATTCATCACGCTTCGGCAGACTCGTGCTGCGAGATATTCAGCAGCACGCCCATGCCCAGCAGGTTCATCAGCAGCGACGATCCGCCGAAACTCATCAGCGGCAGTGGAATCCCCTTGGTCGGCATCAACCCGAGCACGACGCTCATGTTCACGAACGCCTGCACCGCGATCATCGTCGTCAGCCCCAGCGCGACGAACGATCCGAACGTATCTTCAGCGCGCATCGAGATGCGGAAGCCGCGCCACGCGATCACGCAGAAGCAGATCAGAATGCCGGTGGCGCCGATGATCCCCAGCTCTTCGCCGACGACGGCGAAGATGAAGTCGGTGTGCGGCTCCGGCAGGTAGAACAACTTCTGCACGCCCGCCATCAGTCCACGGCCGAAGATGCCACCGGTGCCGACGGCGATCAGCGACTGGATGATCTGAAAGCCATCGCCGAGCGGATCGGCCCACGGATCCCAGAACGCCATCAGGCGACGCCGCCGATACGATGCGCTCATCAGCACGATGTAGATCACCGGCAGCGCGCAGAGCACCGAACCGATGAAGTAGCGGTACGGCAGACCGGCCGCGAAGACCATCATCGCGACCACCAGCAGCAGCGACATCGCGGTGCCGAAGTCGGGCTGCAGCAAGATCAGGCCGACCAGCCCGCCAACGACGATCGCGATCGGCAGAAGCGAGTACGCCAGGTCGTCGATTCGATGGCGACGCTTCTCGAGGATCAGCGCGGTGAAGAGTACGCAGCCAATCTTGGCGAGCTCGGATGGCTGCACGCCGAAGCCGGCGACCGCGACCCAGCGGCGGGTCCCGTTCACGGGACGGCTGAAGAGGACGCCGACCAGCATCACGGCTACCAGCGCCAGCAGCGCCCACACGAACTTCTCGTTGCGGTAGGTCCGGTAATCAACCCGCATGGTGATCGCCAGCACCGCCAGGCCCAGCACCGCCCAGAGCGCCTGCTTGGTGACAAACAGATACGGCTGCTGAAAGCGTTCGAGCGCCACCAGCGCCGAGGCGCTGTAGACCATCACGATGCTGGCGCACACCAGCAGCAGCGTGGCGGTGAAGAGGACCCTGTCCGACTTGAGTTTTCTCGCCAATCCTGCCCGTCCACTCCGCGTTAAAGTTCTTTACCGTTGAGCCCGACACTTCTCTTGCGCGCCGGTCCACCCGTGTTTGACAGGGGCCGAAACCGGGCTGCCAAACAAGGTGGCGCCCTCGGGCTCCACCTGCGCGCTCTTTCTCAGATCGACTAGGATCTCCGGCGTAAGTGGTCAGCAGTCATCAGCCGGCCGCGGGACAGGACACCAACCTCGCAGACAGGGGTCGTCTGCGTTCCCAGCGGTAGGCTCCCATCCGCGACAACCGACTGACGACTGCTCACCACTCACGCGCCGACGCAGGTTGAGCCTGCGTCGCTACCTCAGACGATCGACTTCCTCCTTGAACATCCGTCCCCGCTCCGCGTAATCGCGGAACCAGTCGAAGCTCGAACACGCCGGCGCCAGCACCACCACGCCGTCGGGAGCAGCCGCGGCGTACGCGCGCTGCACCGCCTCGCGCATCGACGTCGCTTCAATCACCGGCACCGTGCCCTCGAGCGCTTCACGCACGAGTGGCGCGGCTTCTCCAATCGCGACCACTGCCCTGCCGCGTGTCGCCATCGGTTCGCGCAGCTCGCGAAAGTCGCCGCCCTTGAATCGCCCGCCGACGATCGCGACAACACCGCGATCGAAGCTCTCGATCGATCGCTTCGCGGCCTCGATGTTGGTGGCCTTCGAGTCATTGATGAAACGCACGCCTCCGACCTCGCCGGCCGGCTCCATCACGTGCTCGAGACCGTGGAATCCCTGCAGCGCCACCACCATCGCTTCGGACGAGGCGCCTGCCAGCGATGACACCGCCGCGGCCGCGAGGACGTTGTTCAACATGTGACGCCCGGCCAACTCCACTGCCGAGAGCGGCAGCACGCGTTCGCTGCTGGTCGCGGTGCGCCTGACGATCCATTCGCCGTCGACCACGAATCCATCGGCGATCCGGCCGTCGAGCGAAAACTGTACGCGCGTGCCCGCGGACTTCGCCGTGAGCTCCATCACCAGCGGATCGTCGGCGTTCACCACCGTCCAGTCGCCTTTGTCCTGCTGCGCGAAGATGCGTGCCTTCGCGGACGCATACGCCTCGAGCGTGGGATGGCGATCGAGATGGTCGTCCGCGAGGTTGAGCCACACCGCGATCCACGGATGAAAGGTGGTCGTGGTCTCCAACTGAAAGCTGCTCGTCTCAACGACGTGCACGGTGTGGGGCGTCGATTGATCAACCTGCGCGCTGAGCGGCACGCCGATGTTTCCGCCGACCAGCACGTCCCGGCCTGCCGCCGTCAGCATCCGTCCCACCAGCGTCGTCGTCGTCGACTTTCCTTTCGTGCCGGTGATGGCAATCACGCGTCCCTGCACCCACCGCGATGCGAGCTCGAGCTCGCCGATGATCTCGACGTTCCGTGCGCGCGCCGCATCGAAGACAGGCTGCTCAACCGGCACGCCGGGACTGACGACGATCAGGTCCGCGGTCGCGAAGGACTCGGCGTGATGTCCTCCGACTTCGAGCTCGACGCCAGCGGCACGCAAGCGATCCATGCCCTCGAACGACTCGCGCGTTTCGGTCAACATCACGCGCGCCCCTCGCCGTGCCAGCAATTCGGCCGCGGCGATCCCGCTTCTCGCCGCGCCAACCACCACCACCCGCCGTCCAGCGACCGTAAAGTTGCCCACGCCATCACCGAAGCTTCAACGACGTGAGGCTGAAGAGCGCAAAGATCACCGCCATGATCAGAAAGCGCGAGATGATCTTCGGCTCGCTCCAGCCGATCAGTTCGAAGTGATGGTGAATCGGCGACATCTTGAAGACGCGCTTGCCGGTCAGCTTGAACGACGTCACCTGGATGACGACCGAGGCGGCTTCGAGGACGAAGATGCCGCCGACGATCGGCAGCAGCAGCTCCTGCTTGATCAGGATGCCGACCGTGCCGAGCGCGCCGCCGAGGGCGAGCGATCCGACGTCGCCCATGAAGATTTCCGCGGGATACGAGTTGTACCAGAGGAAACCGAGGCTGGCGCCCACTAGCGCACCGCAGAAGATCGTCAGCTCGCCTGCCGGGGGAAAGCGCACGAGCAGCAGATAGTCGGCCAGTACGGCGTGACCGGTGACATATGACAGCGCCGTGAGCGCGGCGGCGGCGACAGCGAAGGTGCTGATCGCCAGGCCGTCGAGTCCGTCAGTGAGGTTCACGGCATTCGACCAGGCGACGAGCACGAACGCTGCGAACACCACATAACCCCACCCGAGATCCGGGATGAGATTCTTGAAGAACGGGAAGATCAACCGCGTGTTGTAGAGCGGCGGGTTCTGCTGCGCCAGCACCAGGAGCGCCGCGCCGACGCCGAGGGCGATCACCAGCTGAAGCCCCATCTTGTAGCGGGGAATCAGGCCGTGATGCGAGCGGCGGACGATCTTCAGATAGTCGTCGGCGAAACCAACGGCGCCGAAGCCGGCCGTCGCCAACACCGCAATCCAGATGTACGGATTGGTGAGGTCCGCCCAGAGCAGCGTCGGCACGATCGCCGCCGACAAAATAAGCAGCCCACCCATCGTCGGCGTTCCGGCCTTGGCGCGGTGCGACTGTGGACCTTCCTGCCGGATGATCTGACCGATCTGAAAATCGCGCAGCTTGCGAATCAGCCATGGACCGAACACCAGGCTGATGAGCAATGCCGTGAGGCTGGCCGCTGCCGTGCGGAACGTGATGTAGCGCGTCACGTTGAGCACGCCGAACATCGGGGTCAGCGGCGGCAGCAGGTAATACAGCATCAGGCGTGCTCCGCCGCGATGCGATCGGCAACCACGTCAGTGCGAGTGCCGCGCGAGCCCTTCACAAGCACAACATCGCCGGCCTTGATTGATGCCGCCGCGGCAACCGCCGCCGCGTCGCTGCTCTCGAAGTAATTGACGGCGGTCGGCGTCATCCCGGCGGCGACGGCAGCGTCGGCCAGCGCGCGCGCCGGGGGCCCACCGACAGCGAACAGCAGATCGACGCCGGCGTCCGCGGCGGCGCGCCCCGACTGGCGGTGCAACTCAATCGAGTGATCGCCGAGCTCGAGCATCTCGCCCAGGACCGCGACCTTCCGTGCTGCTCGCGTTTCGTGCGCGAGCACCTCGAGCGCGCGCCTCAACGCGGTCGGACTCGAATTGTAGGAGTCGTCAATCAGCGTGATGCGATCGCGGAGTTGGCGAACCGCGCCGCGCCGATCCGCCGGCGTCAGGCGTGACGCGGCAGCGGCGATCTCCTTCAGCCCGACACCAGCATCAACGGCAACCGCAGTCGCCGCCAGCACGTTGGCGAGATTGCCTCGTCCAAGAAGCGGCGTCTGAATGTCGATTGCTCCCGCCGGCGTAGAGACGTGCGCCTTCATCCCGTGGAGGCCCAGGTCTTCAACGTTCGTGGCACGGACGGTTGCGCCTTCGGCGGTCCCAAACGTGAGCGTGCGCCCCGCGAAGCCCGCGGCTCTCGCGACCACGCGTGGATCGTCTGCATTGCAAACGAGCACGGTCTGGGGGTTCGCGTTCTCGAGGATCTCGGCTTTGGCGTCGGCGATTGCGTCGGGGGATTCGAAGAACCCGATGTGCGCGTCGCCAACGTTGGTCCAGACACGCACCTCCGGCTCGGCGATGGCAACCAGCGTGCTGATTTCACCGGCGTGGTTCATGCCCAGTTCCATCACCGCCACGTCTGGCTGTTCGCGAAGCTGCATCAGCGACAACGGCAGACCGATGTGATTGTTCAGATTCCCCTTGTTCTTCACGACGCGAAACCGCGCCGATAGAAACTCCGCAATCGTTTCCTTGGTCGTCGTCTTGCCCGCACTGCCGGTGATCGCGACGACGCGCGTGCCTGACGCCTTCCGCACCGCGTGCGCCAGGTCCTGCAGCGCCTTCGTGGTATCGCCGACTTCAATCACCGCGGCGTCATCGCGGGCCGTAAAGGCCCGCGCCGCACCCTTACGGTCCGCCATCCTTTCGACGATCGCGCCCGATGCACCTCGGCTCAACACGTCGCTCACGAATTCGTGTCCGTCGAACCTCGCCCCTCGCAGTGCGATGAAAAAGTCTCCCGGCCGCAGCGACCGCGAGTCGGTCGTGACGTGACCTACCACCTGGTTCGGCTCACCGGACACCAGCCGCCCGCCGACCGCGTCGGCGACCCACTTCACCGTGAGGCGCAGTTCGCTCACCCAACTCGCGACTTCACCCGCCGCGCCTCCAGCGCCTCTCGCGCCACCGCGACGTCGTCGAACGGCAACACGCGTCCGTTGATTTCCTGGTACTTCTCGTGACCCTTGCCGGCGATTAGCACGACGTCGCCGGAGGTCGCGCTCTCGACGGCGCGGGCGATCGCCTCGCGGCGGTCGACCACGGTGAGCACTTCGGCGCCTCGCTGCCGGATCTCCGGTTCGGCCCCGCGCTTGACCTCGTCGATGATCCGGCCCGGATCCTCGCTTCGCGGGTTGTCGGAGGTGACGACCACGACGTCGCTCAAGCGCGCGGCGACCATCCCCATGAGCGGTCTCTTGGTGCGGTCGCGATCGCCGCCGGCACCGAACACCGTGATCAGCCGGCGCGCCGCCAGCGGACGAGCAGTCTCGAGCAGGTTTCGAAGCGCATCGTCGGTGTGCGCATAGTCGACGACCACGGTGATGTCGTCCGCCGGTGATGAGGTGACCTCGAAGCGTCCGGGCACACCGGGAAGCTTGCTCAGCCCCGCTTCGATCGCCCGGAGCGGAACGCCGAGCGCGGCGGTCGCGGCAACCGCGCCGAGAATGTTGTAGACGTTCGGCTTGCCCACCAGTCGCGACTTCGCGTGCACGGTGCCCTGCGGCGTTCGCACGTCGAACTCGAGGCCGTCGAGCGTGAACGACAGCGGTCCAGGCGTCACATCGGCGGCTCGATTGATCGCATAGGTCACCGGCCGCGACGCGCTCTCGGAAAGCGTGACCCCACGCGGATCGTCGACGTTCACCACGGCCGGTGCGCCTTCGGGAAGCAATTCGAATAACCGCCGCTTGGCTGCGAAGTAGTCCTCCATGTCCGCGTGAAAATCGAGATGGTCACGCGTCAGGTTCGTAAAGATGCCGGCTGCGAACGTGATGCCGTCGACACGCCGGAGCGCGAGCGCATGTGATGACACCTCCATCACGCACGCGCCGCACCCCGCGGTCACCATCTGCCGCATCAACTCCTGCACATCGGGCGCCTCCGGCGTGGTTCGCGTGGCGGCGAATTCCTTCGCGCCGACGCGATACGTCACCGTGCCCATGAGTCCGCAGGTAATTCCCGCGGCCTCGAAAATCGCGCTCACCAGGTAGGCGGTCGTCGTCTTTCCGTTCGTGCCGGTGATGCCGACGACCTGCATCTCGCGGCTGGGATGGCCGAAGAATTCAGCGGCGAGTTGCGCCAGCGCCAGCCGCGCGTCCTTCACCACCACCCACGGCACGCTCGACGGCGAATCCGGCGCGCGTTCCGCCACGACTACAGCAGCACCCGTCGCAATGGCCTGCGGCGCGAAGTCCACGCCGTCGCTCTTGAGGCCTCGCATCGCGACGAACACCGACCCCGGCGACGCCTGCCTCGAGTCGTGCGTCACCCGCGAGCAGACGATGTCGAGCGCGGCGGTGTGGGCGGGCATATCAGGGCGATCGCCAGGGGGCAATGCGCCTACCCACCCCGACAGCAGCTCGAACACGGTCATGGTTCCGGTTCGTTCGTAGACCGCGATGGCGCCTGGCGCTTCAGCCACAGCGTCGCCTGCGTTCCACGCTCGATTGCGCCGCCAGGCAAGGGATCCTGCTCGACGACAACGCCGTCGCCGTGCAGGCGAGCGGTCATGCCGAGGCGCGTCAATGAGCGCAGCGCATCGCGGGCTCCAAGGCCGCGAAGATCCGGAAAGAGCGAGCTCGAGCCTTGCGACGTACCCGCCAGCGTCACGATCGCCGGCGTGTCGGCGGGGCCGCTCGTCGCCTGCTCGCCGTCGTCGTCGCGATGCGCAACCAGGAGCGGTGGAGGCGCGTTGATCGACGGCGCGATGCCGGCCTGGCGCAGCGCGGCGTTGGCGATCTTCTGGAAGATCGGCGCGGCAACCGTGCCACCGTACGGCGGAACCTTGTGGGGAGAATCGACGACGACGATGATCGTGTACTGCGGCTTGCGAGAAGGAACGAAGCCGACAAACGACACGTTGTAGTCGGAGTTCGAGTAGCGGCCGTTGACGACTTTCTGCGCCGTCCCGGTCTTGCCCGCCACCGTGTATCCGGCAATCTGCGCGGCCTTGCCGGTGCCGTCCTCGACGACACCTTCCATGATCGCGGTCAGCTCGGCGGCGGTCGTCGCGTCGACCGCGCGGTCGATCACTTTGCGCGGAACCGGCATCCGCTTGCCGTCGCGGACGACGGCGCGCACCACGCGAGGCTGCAGCAGCTCGCCGCCGTTGGCGACGGCGCTCACCGCGACCGCCATCTGCAGCGGGGTCACGCCGACCTGATATCCCATCGACACCGAGGCCAAGGCACTATCGGTCAGCCGCGATGCCGACCAGACGATGCCGGGGCTCTCGCCGCGGAAATCTGGTGAAGAAGCGCGTCCGAAGCCATAGCGCTTGACGTATTCACTGAGGCGCTCCGGCCCGACCTTCAGGCCGATCTTGATCGCGCCGACGTTGCTCGACTTGACGATCACCTTGGTGAAGTCGAGCAGGCCGTAGTTGTGGCCCTTGTCTTCGTCGATCACCCGCGAGCCGAAGCGGATGCGGCCAGGGTTGGTATCGATCGGCGTCTCGGGCGTGAACAGCTTGTTCTCGAGCGCGGCGCTGGCGGTGACGATCTTGAAAGTGGACCCCGGCTCGTAGAGATCCTGGATCGCGCGATTGCGACGCTCGTCTTCGCCGTACTGCCGGTACGAGTTGGGATTGAAGGTCGGATAGTTCGCGATCGCGAGAATTTCACCGCTCATCGGATCCATCACGATCGCGGATCCGCCAACAGCGCCGGCCCATTGCACGCCGGCGGCAAGCTCGCGCTCGGCGACGTGCTGCAGATATTGATCGATGGTCAGCTCGAGCGATGCGCCGGCCGTCGGCAGCTTCTCGGTTCTGCTGAAGGCGTGGCGACGCGCATCGGTCTGGATCAGCACCGTGCCCGCGTGTCCCTTGATCAGGCTGTCGTAAGTCGCTTCGATTCCGCCAAGGCCTGAGTTGTCGAGACCGACATACCCGAGCAAGGCGGCAGCGAGATCCTTGTTCGGATAGAAGCGGCGGTTCTCCTTCATGAAGCCGACGCCTTCGAGCTGCAGCTCGGAGACGCGGCGCGCCTGATCGGGAGAGGCCTGGCGCCTCACGTAGACAAACGAACGGCCTTTGCGGATGCGCTCGGCGAGCGCCTGCCGCTCCTTCGGTGCGCAGTCCTTGAGAGCACCGCACAGCGCAGCGGCAGCCTTGACGGGATCATCGATTTCGGTCGGGACGGCGTAGATGGACTCGGCATCGACGCTGTAGGCGAGCACGCGGCCGGCGCGATCGAGGATCTCGCCGCGCTTGGCGGGCGCGGCGACGGTGCGCATCTGCTGGCGCTCGGCGCGGCTGAGCAGATCGTCGTGGCGGATGACTTGAAGATAGACGAGGCGCGCTTCGATCGCGGACGACCAGGCGATGAAGAGCACGCCGGCCACAACGAGCCGGCGCTTCAGCGTCGTGCGCCAGGCATTGGCTGGTGTGTCTGCCACCGAATCCCCGTTCTTTCCGACCTAGCGCCGCGCGACGACCGAACGCGCCGGTGGCGGGCTCGACAGCACCCGCTCGATGACCGACGCGTCGCCGGGGCCCGGCGAGATCATCTGGAGCCGCTCGGTCGCCAGCCGCTCGATGCGAGCGGGCGAGCGCAGCGTCTCGATCTCGAGCCTGAGATGACGATTGATCTCGACTTCGGAGGCGCGCTCTTTCTGCGCCGCCTCGATGCGGTAACCGTGGCGCAGCAGCTCGAAGTGCTGCCACGCCGAGAACAGCAGCACCGCGACCAGGAACACGCCGACGCCGACCGAGCGCCACATCTCGCGGTGCCGGTCGCGGTCGACCTCGCGCACGATCGGGTTGTTGCGAACGTCCTTTTTGATCGCGTACTCGAATGTGTCCGCCGTCATGATCCCTGCCCGTTCCGTTCCGCGGCTCGCAGCTTCGCGCTGCGGGCTCTCGGGTTTCGCTCGACCTCGACCTCGGTGGGCACCAGCGGACGCTTGGTGCGTACCGTGAGCCCGATCTCGCCGGCCGCCTGCAGCGACCGCAGCGTGTGCTTGACGATCCGATCCTCCAGCGAGTGGAACGTGATCACCGCCAGTCGTCCTCCCGGAGAGAGCCGCCGCGCCGCCTGCGCGAGAAAGCCATCGAGGCCTTCGAGCTCGCGGTTCACCCAGATGCGAATCGCCTGGAACGTCCGCGTCGCCGGATCGATCCGCATGTAGCCCTTGCGCGGGATCGCCCGCCGCACGATGTCGGCGAACTGCCCGGTCGTGTCAATCGGCCCGCGCTTCTTGTGCTCCATCACGGAGCGCGCGATGCGCCGCGCGTGCCGCTCTTCGCCGAACTCGTAGATCACGTCGGCCAGCGTCCGCTCGTCGGCGTCGCGGATCGCCTCGGCCGCGGTCGGCCCCGCGGTCGTATCCATCCGCATGTCGAGCGGCTCGTCGCGGCGGAAGCTGAATCCCCGCCCGGGTGCGTCGAGCTGCATCGACGAGACGCCCAGATCCGCCAGCACACCGTCCACCTGCGCGATGCCGCGGGCGTCGAGCAGCTCGTCGATCCGCCGGTAGTCGCTGTGGACCAGCTCGACGCGATCGCCGAATTCACTCAGCGCGGCGCGGGCCAGCTCCAGCGCTGCCGGGTCACGATCGACGCCGATCAATCTCGAGGCGCCGCCCTCGAGCAGCGCCCGCGAGTGGCCACCCAGGCCCAGCGTGCAGTCGACGAACACGCCGCCTCGCGACGGAGCGAGTTGTTCGAGAACCTCCGCGACCATGACCGGTTCGTGCATCGGATCTCACAGTCGCTAAATGCCGTGATCCGACAGCTTCAAGCCGTCGTCGTCCATCCACGGTTCCCGCTGAAGCTTCTGGACGAACCGCTCTTCGTTCCAGACTTCGAGATAATCGATGCGGCCGAACACGCGCACGTCGCCGACAATCGATGCGCTGTCGCGCAGATGCGCGGGAATGACGACGCGGCCCTGGCCGTCGAGCTCGCCGGTCTGGCCGAAGTAATTCACTCGATCGAGAAACTTGAGTCGCGAGGGATGGTTGCCGGGAATCTTCGAGAGCTTTTCCTCGATATCCAGCCACACCTGCATCGGGTAAATGCGGACACACTCCCCCGTGAGGCTGGTGACGAAGACGTCCGGCCCCTGCTGGTCGTGAATGACCCCCCGAAACATCGTGGGCACTTTCAGCCGGCCTTTGTCGTCGATCCGGGCCGGGGAACTGCCTCTGAGACCCTTTTTCTCCACTTTGGACCACAAAAATCCACCCGGATATTAAGGCCGCCGTCAGGGGTTGTCAACCTTAACTCTCTGGGGGACTTTAAGTTACGCCTAACTTTCGCCTCAGCTTCGATATGTTGTGGTGGGGTCTGGCCCCAGTCACAAGTCGTATTGGGGTCAGACCCCAGTGAAGGAGGGACTCAGGTTTTGGCGTGGTACGCTCCACGGCGATGCTTCGTGCGGCTTTGATCGGTTTTCCTTCCAGCGGCAAGACCACCCTGTTTCAGCTCATGACCAGCGCGCGCGATGCGCCGCGCGGCAAGGGCGACGTCAATATCGGCATTTCGAAGGTGCCTGACCCGCGCCTCGATGTGCTGACGAAGATGTACAACCCGAAGAAGCGTGTGCCCGCGACGATCGAGTTCACCGATCTGATCGCGCCGGCGCGAACGGGAGCACAAGCCCTCGTCGACGTCGCCGGCTACAAGAACGCCGACGCACTCGTGCATGTGGTGCGCGCGTTTCGTGACCCGGCGGTCGCGCATCCCTCGGGATCGATCGATCCGGCGCGCGACGCGCAAGCGATGGAAGACGAGCTGATCCTCGCCGACCTCGGCGTCGCCGAACGGCGGCTCGAGCGCATCGAGAAGGATCTGAAGAAGGGACGATCGGCAGAGCTCGAACGCGAGCGCGATCTGGTCGAGCGCTGCAAGACGGCGCTCGAAGAGGGCAAGCCGCTGCGGACGCTGGAGATCACCGGCGACGATCGCAAGCTGCTGCGCGGCTTCCAGTTCCTTTCAGCGAAACCGCTCCTGCTCGTCATCAATCTCGACGAAGACGACGTGGCCGAGGCGGGATCGAGCATTGAACGCGCCGCCGCGAAAACTGGCCTCACCGACTTTCTCGCGCACGCCGCGACCAAGGCGGTCGCACTCTGCGCCAAGATCGAGCTCGAGATCTCACAGCTCGAAGGCGACGACGCCGCGGCGTTCCTCGCGGATCTCGGCCTCACCGAATCCGGACTGGACCGCGTCATCCGCACCACTTACGACCTGCTCGGCTACATGTCGTTCTTCACGGTCGGCGAAGACGAATGCCGCGCCTGGTCGATTGCGCGCCAGACGCAGGCGCAGGTCGCTGCCGGCGAAATCCACAGCGATATTCAACGCGGATTCATTCGCGCCGAAGTCGTCGGCTACGACGCGCTGACCACCCGCGGCTCGATGGCGGTGTGCCGCGAGCACGGCGAAGTACGCCTGGAGGGGAAGGAGTACATCGTCCAGGACGGCGATATCATCAACTTCCGGCATGCAACGTAGCGCGTGACAGTCCGCCGAGTCCTGGTCCTCGAAAGCCAGACGCCGTTCGTCCACGGCGGTGCCGAGATTCTCGTGCGCGAGCTTGTCGCCGCCCTGCGCGGCCACGGCTACGATGCCGAAACCGTCTCGATTCCATTCCGCGACGACCCGCGCGACGAGCTGATAGCCCATGCTGCGATCTGGCGGCTGCTCGATCTGAGCCACTCAGTCGGACAGCGCATCGATCTCGTCATTCCGACAAAGTTTCCAACCTACTTCGTCCGCCATCCCGTCAAGGTTGCCTGGCTGGTGCACCAGCATCGCGCCGCGTATGAGCTGTGCGGCACACCGTTCAGCAACTTCGATCACGACGAGCAGGACGTCGGCCTTCGCAAGCGCCTGATCGAACAGGACACGGCGATGCTTCGCGAGTGCGCGGGACTCTTCAGCATCGCGCGCACGGTGTCCGACCGCGTCGAAAAGTACAACGGCCTGACCGTCGAACCGCTGTACCATCCCCCGAAGCTCGCGGCGCGGCTCAAGGCGGGCGATTACGGACAGTACATGCTGACCGTCACCAGGCTCGAACGGGTGAAGCGCGTCGATCTCGCGATCGAGGCGTTCCGCCATGTGCCATCGCCGATGCGATTGCTGATCGCCGGCGACGGCACCGCACGCGGCGAAATCGAACAGACCATCAATCGACTGGACATGCGCAGCCGCGTCTCGCTCCTCGGCAGAGTCTCGGACGACGACCTGATCGACCTGTATGCAGGCTCGCGCGGCATGCTGTTTACGCCGTTCCACGAGGACTACGGCTACGTCACGCTCGAAGCCTTCCTCTCTCACAAGCCGGTGATCACCACCGCTGACGCCGGCGGTCCGCTCGAGTTCGTCGTCGACGACGTCAATGGACTGGTGACGGAGCCTTCGGCCGAGGCGCTGGCGGCGGCCATCAATCGGCTGTCGGCGGAGCCGCGGGTGGCCGCCCGTCTCGGCGATGCCGGCTACGAACGCGCTCGCACCATCACCTGGGACGGCGTCGTCGAGCGCCTGGTCGCCGCCGGCGAGCAGGGCGCGCGCGGCACGAGAGCCGACTGACGTGGCGGCACCCGCCTCTGTCTCAATCGTCATTCCAGCGAAGAACGAATCCGCGTCGATCGGCGATGTCGTCGCGCGCCTGCGCGCCGCGGCGCCGTGGCACGAGATTCTTGTCATCGACGACGGATCAGACGATGCGACGGGCGAGCGTGCGCGCGAAGCCGGCGCGACGGTGATCCGGCATCCCTACAACAAGGGCAATGGCGCTGCGGTCAAGACCGGCATCCGCAATGCGGGCGGCGAGTTCATCCTGATCGTCGACGCTGACGGCCAGCACCCGCCCGAAGATGCGATGCGCCTGACCGCCAGGCTCGGCGAATTCGATCTCGTCGTCGGCGCGCGAGCAACGGCGACGCAGGCAACGGCCGGCAGGCGCGCGGGAAATGCACTGCTCAATCAGCTCGCCGGATATCTCACCGGCCGCCCGATTCCCGACCTGACGTCAGGCTTTCGCGGCGCCCGTACCGCCTGCCTTCGTGAATTCATCCACCTGCTGCCCAACGGTTTTTCCGCGCCGACAACCACGACGCTGGCATTCATTCGCGCGGGCTACAACGTGACCTTCGAGCCGATTGACGCGCGGCAGCGTGTCGGCACGTCTCACATCCGCTTCGCGCGCGACGGCGCGAAGTTTTTTCTCATCCTGCTGAAGATCATCACCATCTTCAGTCCGCTGCGGATCTTTGTGCCGGCCAGCGTCGTGTCGCTGCTCGCAGGCGTGCTCTATGGCCTGTGGACGGTTGCGGAGAGCGGCAGGATCGCCAACGGCGCCGTGATCCTGATCATGTTCGCGGTGATCGTGTTTCTGGTGGGACTGGTGTCGGAGCAGGTCTCGTCGCTTCGTTTCGAGGGCCCCTCCCATCACTAGCGGTATGCGTCCCCTGGTCATCGTTCCCACCTACAACGAACGGGACAACATTCCGATCGTGGTCTCGCGGCTGATGGCGATTCCCGACGTTCGCGTGCTGGTCGTCGATGACGGTTCGCCCGACGGCACCGGCGCAATTGCCGACGAGCTCGCCGCGCGCGCCGGCGGCCGGGTGAGCGTGCTGCACCGCACCGGACCGCGCGGCCTCGGTGTCGCGTACATCGACGGAATGCGTCACGCGCTTGCCGGCGACGCCACGCACATCTGCCAGATGGACGCGGACCTGTCGCACGACCCGGCAGACGTGGCGCGGCTGCTCGCAGCCACTGCCGATGCCGACGTCGTGATCGGATCACGGTATGTCCGTGGTGGGCGAATCGAGAACTGGCCAACCCGCCGGCGTCTTCTCAGCGCCTTCGCCAATCGCTACATCCGCGTGATCACCGGCTTGAGGATCCGCGACTGCACCAGCGGCTTCCGCTGCTGGCGCCGCGATGCGCTTGCGCGCGTACCACTCGATCGGATCGCCTCGAACGGTTACGCCTTCCTGGTCGAATTGATTTGGGTGGGGGTCCGTAGCGGCAGCCGTGTCGGCGAGGTGCCGATTACCTTCGTCGAACGGCGCCAGGGCGCGTCAAAGCTGTCGGGACGCGTGGTGCTCGAATCGGTGATCGTGCCGTGGCGGCTGGCGTGGCGTTCCTTGTTCGGAAGGCCTTTCCGCGCTACGATTTGACGCCTTTCATGCAGTCCCCGCCGAAGACAAGACCGGCCAGTCTGAGCATGTTCTTCCCCGCCTATAACGACGGCGGAACCATTGCCAGTCTGGTGATCCGCGCCGTGCAGGTGGCGAGCCGGCTGACGTCCGACTTCGAGGTGATTGTCGTCAACGACGGCAGCACCGACGCGACGCCGGAGATCGCCGACGAGCTCGCGCGGACGTATCCGCAGGTGCGCGTGATTCACCATCCGCGCAATCGTGGCTACGGCGGGGCGCTGCGGACCGGATTCGCGTCGGCGACCAAGGAGCTGATCGCCTACACCGACGGCGACGCGCAGTACGATCCCGCCGAGCTCGAAGTGCTGTGGAACAAGCTCACGCCCGACGCCGACATGGTGACGAGCTGGAAGATCGCTCGCTCCGATCCCTGGTACCGCATCGTCATCGGCCGCATCTATCACCACACGGTGAAGTTTCTCTTCCGGCTCCGCGTCAGGGACGTCGACTGCGACTTCCGGCTGATGCGCCGCGAGATTTTCGATCGGGTGAAGCTCGAACACGACACCGGCGTCATCTGCCTCGAGATGATGCGGAAGATCCAGGATGCGGGCTTTCGCGTGCTCGAAGTGCCGGTGCATCACTATCACCGCGCACACGGGCGGTCGCAGTTCTTCAACTTTCGCCGCATCTTCTGGACCGGCGTCGACATCCTGAAGCTCTGGTTCCGGCTGGTCGTACTCGGCCGCGGACGGCAGAGCACGCCGGTGTTGTTCCGCAATCCCACGATCGGCGCGGCGCCCACCGATTCCCTGAAACGATGAGCACGGCAAGGCCCGAATCGCACCAGGGCGACTACCGCGCGTTCTATCGCGGACGGCGGGTGATGATTACCGGCGGGCTGGGATTCATCGGCAGCACCGTCGCACATCAACTCGTGGGCCTCGGCGCGCGCGTGCTGATCGTCGACTCGCTGATCCCGGAGTACGGCGGCAACCTGTTCAACATCGACGGCATCGAAGAGCGGGTGCGCGTCAATGTCGCCGACGTGCGGCAACAGAGCACGATGAACTACCTGGTGCGCGACCACGATGTGATCTTCAATCTCGCGGGTCAGGTCAGCCATATCGACAGCATGCAGGACCCGTACACCGATCTCGAGATCAACTGCCGCAGCCAGCTCTCGATTCTGGAAGCATGCCGCCGTAACAACCCCGGGGTGAAGGTCGTCTTCGCCGGAACGCGCCAGGTGTATGGCCGGCCAGACAAATTGCCTGTCACCGAACAACACCTGGTCAGACCGACCGACGTCAACGGGATCAACAAGGCCGCCGGTGAAAACTATCACCTCGTCTACAACAACGTCTTCGGCGTCCGCGCCTGCTCGCTGCGATTGACCAACGTGTTCGGACCGCGACAGCTGATCAAGCACAACCGCCAGGGCTTCATCGCGTGGTTCATCCGCCTCGCGCTCGAGGATCGCGAAATCCAGATCTACGGCGACGGCAGCCAGCTGCGCGACTTCGTGTTCGTCGATGACGCCGCGGACGCATTCCTGCGCGCGGGCGCGAGCGAAGCGTCGAACGGCCACGTGTTCAACGTCGGCGGCACCGACCCGATCTCGCATCGCGACCTCGTCGATCTGCTGATCGCCACCGCTGGCACCGGGCGCTGCCGCTACGTCGAATGGCCGCCCGAGAAGAAGGCGATCGACATTGGCGACTTCTACGCCGACTCGTCGCTGATTCGCGACACGCTCGGATGGCGTCCGATGACGACGCTCGGCGAAGGGCTGGCGCAGACCCTGAGCTTCTATCGCGCGAACATCCAGCACTACGTGCCGACAACCGAATCGACGGTCGGCGCGCTGTGAGCCTGGCGACCCTGCCATTCGTCGATCTCGGTCCCGCCGAAGATGCGGCCGACATCCGTGCGGCGATCGATCGCGTGATCGCGCGCGGATGGTTCGTGCTCGGCCCTGAGGTCGAGGCGTTCGAAACAGAGTTCGCTGCCGCCAGCGGCGCGCGTCATGCGGTTGGCGTCGCCACTGGCACTGATGCGATTACGCTGCTGCTGCGCGCGGCCGGCGTGGGGCCCGGCGACGAAGTGATCGTGCCAGCCATGACGGCGGCATATACCGGCCTGGCGGTAATCGCGGCGGGCGCACGTCCGGTGTTCGCCGACGTCACCGCCGATCGCGTCACGCTCGACCCCGCTTCGTGCGCTGCGGCCGTCACTTCGAAGACGCGCGCCATCATCCCGGTCCATCTCTACGGACAAGCTGCTGACATGACTGCGTTGCAGCGCGTGGCCGAGCGTCATTCACTTCTGATCATCGAGGACTGCTGCCAGGCGCACCTCGCCACCGCCGCTGGCGTGCCGGTCGGCACGATCGGCGCCGGTGGCGCGTTCAGCTTCTATCCCACCAAGAACCTTGGTGCGCTCGGAGACGGAGGCGCCGTCGTCACCAACGATGCGGCGCTGGCCGATCGCATCCGCCGATTGCGCAACGGCGGCCAGACCGACCGATACCATCACGTCGAACCGGGCATCAACAGCCGCCTCGACGAGGTGCAGGCGGCGATCCTGCGCGCGAAGCTTCCGCGGCTCGCGGCTGCCACCGCCCGGCGCCGCACCCTTGCCGCTGCGTACCGACGGCAGCTCCCGTCATCGGTGACGCCAGTTCCGGAAATCGATCCCGGCCACGTCTATCACCTTTTTCCGGTGCGAACGCCCGAACGTGACGCATTTCAGGCGCATCTGCGCGCCTCGGGCGTCGAAACCTTGATTCACTACCCGGTGGCATTGCCGCAGCAGCCGGCGTTTTCCTCGTTCTCACCGGCCGATTGCCCGTATGCTGCTCGTGCCGCCGCAGAAGTACTCTCGCTGCCGCTCCATCCGCGGCTCGATGAATCCGACATCACGCGCGTCGCCGACGCGGCGCGTGCATTTCAGAAAGGACGCGTGCTCGCGTGAAAGCGCTTATCACAGGGGGATCGGGGTTCATCGGCTCGCACCTCGCGGAGCGGCTGCTCTCGCTCGGCCATGAGGTCATGGTGCTCGACGACCTCTCCACCGGATCGATCGAGAACATCAGTCATCTCAAGAGCCTTCCGGGGTTCTCTTACGTCATCGACACGGTGACCAACGAGCAGCTGCTCGCCGAGATGGTCGACCGCAGCGACGTCATCTTTCACCTCGCCGCCGCGGTTGGCGTGAAGCTGATCGTCGAGCAGCCGGTGCACACCATCGAAACCAACGTCCACGGCACCGAAGTCGTCCTCAAGCTGGCGAACAAGAAGAAGAAGCTGGTCTTCATCGCCTCGACCTCCGAGGTCTACGGCAAGAGCGCCGACGTACCGTTTCGCGAAGAGGCCGACCTGGTGCTCGGCGCCACCGCGAAGCACCGATGGGCGTACGCCTGCAGCAAGATGATCGACGAGTTTCTCGCGCTCGCCTATTGGAAGGAGCGCAAGCTGCCAGTGATCATCGTTCGGCTGTTCAACACCGTCGGACCGCGGCAGACCGGTCAGTACGGGATGGTGCTCCCGAGCTTCGTGCGCCAGGCGCTCGCCGGTCAGCCCATCACCGTGTTTGGCGACGGCAAGCAGTCCCGCAGCTTCACCTACGTCGGCGACGTCATCGACGCGTTGGTTGCGCTGATGAAAGAACCGAAGGCGATTGGGAACGTTTTCAACATCGGCAATACGGACGAAGTGTCGATCCGAGAGCTGGCGGATCGGGTCAAGGCAGCGACCGGCAGCAGCTCGGAAATTCAGTACATCCCCTACGACCAGGCATACGAGGCGGGCTTCGAAGACATGCCGCGGCGGGTGCCGGATATCGGAAAATTAGCGAAACTCATCGGATATAAGCCAAAAGTGGGCCTCGACGAGATCATCAGCCGGGTTGTCCAGCACTTCCGCGAGCAGTAGTGCCGGGTCCTTTCGGACCCGCCATTTGAGCGGTCGCGTACAATTGGTGTAGATGAGTTTCCGAGTTCTGGCCACCGTCGTCCTTCTGTCTGCGCTTTGCGCCGTGCCGGCGAGTGCGCAGCAGTCGATCAAGCTCGAATTCAAGGACGGCCGCGTCTCCTTGAATGCCCAGAACGCCACCCTGCGCGCCATCCTGGGCGAGTGGGCCAGACTTGGCGGTTCGACGATCGTCAACGGCGACCGCGTTGCCGGAGCTCCAGTGACGCTCGAGCTCGTCGCGGTTCCCGAGCGTCAGGCGCTCGACACACTGCTTCGGAGCGTGGCGGCCTACATGCTGGCGCCGCGGCGTGTCGGCTCGGTTGGCGCGTCGACGTTCGATCGCATCCTGATTCTTCCGACCAGCGCCGCGCCACGTCCGCAGCCGGCCGCCCCCGGACCGCCGGGAGGCGCGCCGCGGCCGCTTCTCCCGCGTCCGCAGGTGCTGGTGAATCCAAACATTCCAAACGACTCGGATGCCGACGACCCAAGTCCGGCGGACGTCGTGCCGCAGCCGCGTGTCGTACGGCCGCCGCAGCCGCTACCCGGCAATGGCAACGTCATCCCGGTGCCCGTCGCCGAGCCTGACGCACCAGGCGACGAGCCGGTGATTGTCGGCGGCACGCCGCCCGGCGCTGGCAACCCGTTTGGGATTCCGGCCGGATCGTCGGCGCGACCTGGCGTGATTGCGCCGGCGCCGCAGCCGGCGGCGAATCCAAACCAGCGCTAGCCGCAGCGGAGGCCTGAAGGCCTCCGGCTACCGTAGCGGAGGCCTTGAGGTCTCCGACGACCCGGTAGAGGAGGCCTTGAGGTCTCCGACGACCTGGTAGAGGAGGCCTTGAGGTCTCCGACGACCTGGTAGAGGATGCCTTCAGGCCTCCGGCTCCTAGTAGAATGAGTTCAGCGGTTGGCACCTCTCGCTGAGCCGCTCCGACCTTCATGTCAGAAATCGATCGCTTCAGGCCCGACGACCGCCGGGGGGTCGATACGCTCTATCGCCGCACCAATGGTCCGGATGCGGCCGAGGCGAATCGTCTTCGCTGGGATTGGCAGCATCGCCGCAATCCATACAACCCCGGCGGCCAGCCGGGCATCTGGGTCGCGCGCGAAGGTCCGACCGTTGTCGGCCACTACCCGACGCTTCCCGTCCGCATTTCACTCAAGGCACTCGAAGTCGATGGCGCATGGGGCACCGGCGCGATGGTGGCGCCCGAGCGCGACAGCCAGGGACTCGATGAAGCACTGCTGCGCGCGTGGGATCGCAATAGCGGCGCGGTGCTCACGCTTGGCGGTCCGGGAGCATCGCGGCAGATGCTCGACCGGCTGCACTGGCCGCCGTCGCACATCCTGCCGTGCCTGGTGAAGCCGCTTACGCGTCGCGCGGTGCGACTACCCAACTGGCCGCAGCCGCTCAATCGCTTGATCTCGGCGCTGACATTGCCGGTCGTGCAGATCGTGTCGCGCTCGCGGCCGCTGCGCGCCGAGTGTGAGCCGATCCGCCGCTTCGACTCGTCGTTCACCACGCTGTGGGAAAAACTCGCGCCGAAGTTCGACCTCGCGGTACGCCGCGACGCGCCGTACTTGAACTGGCGCTACATCGAGCCGCCGCACGTCCGCTACTCGGTCGTCGCGCTGAAGCGCCAGGGTGAAGTACACGGCTACGCCGTCTACCGCCATCGCCACGAACCGCTCGGCCGGGTGACGATGCTGGTGGACTTCCTGGTCGATCCGGAAGACGTCTCGGGACTCAAGACACTGCTGCGCTGGGTCGATCGCGCGGCGCGCGCCGAAGATTCCGACAAGGTGCGGTGCTACGTGATGAACGGCGCGTTCCGCCGCGTGCTGCGGCGCAACGGATACTTCAACGTCAAATCGAGCCTCGAGGTGAACGTCAAGGTCAACGCCGTGCAGGTCCCCAAAGGGTTTTACGAGGAGACCGACGGCTGGCACATCACCTACGGCGATTCCGACCAGGATCATTGATGCCTCTCAGCGACAAGGTGAATACCGACATCACGTCCGCGATGAAAGCCAAGGACAGCGGACGGCTGTCGGCGCTGCGGATGCTCAAGGCGGCGATCATGACCAAGGGCGTCGAGAAGGGCCGCGACCTCGAAGACGCCGAGGTGCTGCAGGTGGTGTCGTCGCTGGTCAAGCAGCGCCGCGACTCGGTGGATCAATTCTCGAAGGCGGGCCGCACCGATCTGGTCGACAAGGAGACCGCGGAGATCACCGTGCTCGAGGAGTACCTGCCGCCCGCCGCCTCGGCGGAGGACATCGAAGCGGCGGTGGCCGCGGCCATTGCCGAAACCGGCGCCAGCTCGCCCAAGGACATGGGCAAGGTCATGAAGGCCGTCATGCCGAAGCTTGCCGGTAAGAACGCCGACGGCCGCGCCATCAACGACGTCGTGCGCCGCAAGCTTGGCGCCTAGCTCCGCTCCTTCCTCTTCCTCGGTGCTCGCGCGTTCGGCTGCGTCCGCGGGCGCCGCCACGATGGCGAGCCGCATCCTGGGCGTCGTCCGCGAACAGGTACTGGCGGCGCTGTTCGGCGCCGGCAACGCCATGGACGCCTACAACGTGGCGTTCCGCATCCCCAACCTGGTGCGCGATCTGTTTGCCGAAGGCGCGATGAGCAGCGCCTTCGTGCCGACGTTCACCAGAACCTTGACGACGTCTGGCAAGGAGCCGGCCTGGAAGCTCGGAAACAACATCATCAACGCGCTGCTGATCATCACCGGCGTCCTCGTGCTGCTGGGGATCGTCTTCGCGCCGCAGGTCGTCACCGCGTTCGCCGGCGACTACGCTGGCGTGCCCGGCAAGCTCGATCTGACGATCCTGCTGACGCGGATCATGCTGCCGTTCCTCACCTTCGTCGCCGTCGCCGCGGCGGTGATGGGGATGCTCAACTCGCTGCACCAGTTCTTCATCCCGGCGCTGTCGCCGGCGATGTTCAACGTCGCCACCATCATCTGCGCGCTGACGCTGGTGCCCGTGATGCCGCGGCTCGGCCTGCCGCCGATCGCCGCGATTGCGATCGGCACGCTGGTTGGCGGGGTGTTTCAGCTCGCGCTGCAGTGGCCGCTGCTGCGCCGGCAGGGATTTTCGTACCGTCCGATGCTCGACTGGCGCGACGAAGGGCTGCGGCGCGTGCTGACGCTGATGGGTCCAGGGACGCTCGGACTGGCGGCGACGCAGGTCAACGTGTTCGTCAACACGGTGCTGGCCACCGGAGAAGGCACCGGCGCGGTGTCGTTTCTCAACTACGCGTTCAGGCTGATGTACCTGCCGATCGGGCTATTCGGCGTTTCGATTGGGACGGCGACGCTGCCTGCGGTATCGCGTCATGCGGCACAACAGGATTACGTCGCCGTGCGCACCACCATTGCCGACAGCATGACGCTGATGATGCTGCTCAACGTGCCGGCGACGATTGGCCTGATGGTGCTCGCCACGCCGATCGTGCAGGTCATCTTCCAGCGAGGCGCGTTCACGCCTGACGCCACGATCGCGACGGCGGCCGCGCTGCGCTTTTACGCGGTCGGGTTGCTCGGCTACTCCGTGGTGCGGATCGCCTCGCCGACCTTCTACGCGATCGGCCAGAATCGCACGCCGGTCAAAGTCAGCGTTGCCACGGTGATCGTCAACGCGGCGCTCAATATCGCCCTCGTTCGCGTGCTCGGCTTTCGCGGGCTCGCGCTCGGCACCTCGATCGCCGCGCTCTTCAATGCGGCGCTGCTGATGATCCTGCTTCGCCGCCGGCTCGACGGCATCGACGGCGGACGCATCTTCGCTTCGTTCGTGCGCATCCTCGTCGCCTCGGCGTTGATGGGCGCCGCAGCGGCGGGCGTCGAGATGGCGCTCGGCGTGTGGCTGCCCGGCACGTCAGTGGCGGCGCAGATCATTCGCCTCGGCTCGGCAATCGGCGTGGCGCTCGCCGTGCTGGCGGGTGCCGCACATCTGCTCCACATCCGTGAATTCCGCCAGGGTGTCGCGCTGGTAACACGGAGATTCAAGCGCTGAACGCGAGACGACTCGGCCTGCACCCCACGGTGCTGCTGCTGGCGAGCATGCACTTCCTTGCCGACGGGTACGGCAACATCTACGCGCCGCTGCTGCCGCTGCTCATCCCGCATCTCGGCATGTCGCTCGCAACCGCGGGCACGCTGCAGATGTGTTACCAGATGGCGAACTCGGTGTCGCAGCTTGGCTTCGGCCACCTTGCGGACAGGTGGCGTCCGCGCGCGCTGGTGATTGCCGGGCCGATCGTTGCCGTCGCCATCCTCTCGCTCATCGGACTCGCCACCAGTCCATGGACGCTCGGCCTGATCCTGGTCGCCGGCGGTCTTGGCGGTGCGGCATTCCATCCGCCGGCAGCAGCGCTCGTCCATCGCCTGAGCGGCGATCGCAAATCGTTCGCGATGGGATTTCACATCACCGCCGGATCGCTTGGCTTCTCGCTCGGACCGCTGGTGTTTGCGCCCTTCGCCGATCGCTACGGACTGCAGTGGACCCCGCTCCTGATGATTCCGGCGTTGGCAATCCTCGCGTTTCGCGTACAGAAGGTGCCGCCAATCACGCTTGCAGAACGCCACGAGTCGGGCGGGTTCCGCGCGCTGCGGCCGTACGCGAAGCCGCTCACGCTGCTCTATCTGATCGTCGTGCTGCGCACGCTGGCGTCGTTGAGTTTTGCGACGTTCATGCCGGTGATGCTCACGCGCCGCGGCATGTCGGTCGGCGAAGCGGGCACCGCCGTCGCCGTGTATCTCTTCGCCACCAGCGCCGGCGGATTCTTTGGCGGACCACTCGCCGATCGGTTCGGATCGCGACGCGTGATCATGTGGTCGCTCGTCGCCGCGGTGCCATTTCTGGCAACCGCGCCGACGCTCACTGGTTGGGGGTTCGTGGCGGTGGTCTCAGCGGGCGGTTTTTTCCTGCAATCGACCCTGCCGGTCAATGTCACTTTTGGACAGATGATCGCCCCAATCAGTGCCGCCACCGTCTCGTCGCTGATGATGGGCTTCGGCTGGGGTTCGGCGGGGTTGAGCATCCCGCTCGTCGGATTACTGGCGGATCGCATTGGGATTGAACACGCACTGATGGCCATGGCCTTCATGCCGCTCGGCGCGGCGATACTCGCGCTGCCGCTTCCCGAGGGAAAAGTCGTGCACGTTTCCGCGCGTCCCTCCTCGGTGGGCACAGCTGAAACCTCGGGTACAGAAGTTGCTCCCTAGGCTCCAGTTGTAACAGACTGGATCGGCAATGCGTTCCCGCTATCCCTCGACATCGAACTTCGCATCGTCCTTCGGGCCGGGGCCGGTGACGCCTGCGATCAAGGCGATCATGATCGCCAGCGTCGCTGCGTATCTCGTCGCGCTGATCGTTCCCGCACTGACGCTGGCGTTCGGGTTGCGGCCGGCGGATGTCATCGGCAAGCTCCACGTCTGGCAGCTCGTCACCTACATGTTCCTCCACGGAGGAATCTTCCACATCCTCTTCAACATGCTGGCGCTCTGGATGTTCGGCGTCGAGCTCGAGCGGATGTGGGGCAGCACGTTCTTCACGAAGTACTACTTCGTCACCGGCGCGGGCGCGGCGCTGACGACACTGATTCTCTCGCTGACACCACTCCCGTTCGCCGACCAGCTGTATTACTCGCTGACGATCGGCGCCTCGGGCGCGGTCTACGGCGTACTGCTCGCCTACGCGATGTACTTTCCCAACCGGCCGATCTACCTGTATTTCGTCTTTCCGATTCCGGCGAAGTACTTCGTGATGATCATGGGCGCGATTTCACTGCTCTCATCGATCAACGAGCCTGGCGGAGGCATCGCCCACACCACTCACCTGGGCGGCCTGGTGGCGGGATACCTGTATCTCAAAGGCGGGCGCGTCCACCTCTTCTCCGAGATCAAGTACCGCTATCTGAAATGGCGCATCAACCGCATGCGCCGGCGCTTCGACGTCTATTCAGGCGGGCGGGCAGACGACGTCGATCGACGCGTGCATTAGAGATCGTCGCCGCGTACCCAATCCTGTCGAATCGGACTGAACACGTCGAGCTCGAAGGTGTCTTCGAGCGCCTCGGCCTGGTGCGGCGTCCATGCAGGAATGTGCAGCACCTCGCCTTCGCGGACGGTCACCTCTTCGCCACCAACCAGCACCTTGAGCGCGCCCTGAAGCACGTAGGTCATCTGTTCGCTCTCGTGTGAGTGGATCGGCACCAGCGCCCCGCGCTTCAAATAGATCTGCGCAAGCATCTCGCGCTCGCCGGTGACGATTTTCTGCGAGATCATCTCGGTGATCTTCTCGAGCGCGATCTCGTCCCAGCGATGCAGGCGGACGGTGGTCATGGCCCCCCGATAGTGCCATAATTTCTCGCGTATGAAGGGGTCGACGGTCGCCAACGGCGCGGAGGCGCGCGCTCGCGGCGCCAATCTCCGCAGCCGCGAGTACGAAGGACTCACCCGCGACCAGCTGCTCAGCGCATACCGCACCATGCTCCTGTCGCGGAAGATCGACGACAAGGAGATTCAACTCAAGAATCAGAGCCAGGCGTTCTTTCAGATCAGCGGTGCCGGACACGAAGCGGTGCTGGTCGCCGCCGGCACGCACCTGCGCGGCGGCCACGATTGGTTCTTTCCCTACTATCGCGACCGCGCGCTCTGCCTCGCGATCGGTGTCACGCCGTACGAGATGCTGCTCGCATCGGTCGGATCCAAGGACGACCCCGCTTCCGGCGGACGGCAGATGCCGTCGCACTGGGGACACGAGCGGCTGAACATTCCCTCGCAGAGCAGCGCGACCGCCACGCAGGCGCTGCACGCGATCGGCGCGTCCGAAGCCGGACTCATTTACCAGCGGGTCACCGATATCGCAGACCGCGAGTCGAAGTTCGAGCCCGACGAGGTGACGTATCTCTCGATTGGCGAGGGCGCGACCAGTGAAGGCGAGTTCTGGGAATCGCTGAACACCGCCTGCACGCGCAAACTGCCGATCCTCTATCTGGTCGAAGACAACGGCTACGCCATCTCGGTTCCGGTCGAAGTGCAAACGCCCGGCGGTGACATCTCGCGACTGGTCGAGCACTTTCCGGGGTTGCACGTCTGGCGCTGCGACGGCACCGACTATCTCGCGAGCTTCCGAACGCTCGGCGAGGCCGTGGCGCACGTGCGCGCGCGCAAGGGACCGGCGTTCGTGCACGCCAGCGTCATCCGTCACTACTCGCACTCGCTCTCAGACGACGAGAAGCTGTACAAGACGGCGCTGGAACGCGAGGCGGAAGGACGCCGCGATCCGCTGATCCGGATGCGCCACTTCCTCAAGTCAGAGGGGCTCGCGAGTGAAGATGAGCTCGGCGACATCCTGGCGTCGGTCGAGCGCGAAGTGAACGTGGCAGCGGAGGCAGCGCTCAAGGCCCCGAAGCCGGAGCCCGACACCGCCCAGCTCTACGTCTTCTCGCCCGACGTCGATCCCTCGTCCGCGCAGTTTGCCACCGAGCCGACGTTCGCCGGCAAGCCCGACACGATGGTTGCGGCGATCAACACCACACTTCGCGACGAAATGGCGCGCGACCCGCGCATCATCCTGTTTGGCGAAGACGTCGCCGATGCGAGCCGCGAGGAGATTCTCGCCAGCGTCGCGGGCAAGGGCGGCGTCTTCAAGGTCACTCACGGGCTGCAGCGTCTCTACGGCAGCGACCGCGTCTTCAACTCGCCGCTCGCCGAGGCCAACATCGTCGGTCGCGCGGTCGGCATGGCGCTGCGCGGCCTGAAGCCGGTGGTCGAGATCCAGTTCTTCGATTACATCTGGCCGGCGTTCATGCAGCTGCGCGACGAGATGGCGATGATGCGCTACCGGTCGGGCAATCACTGGTCGTGCCCGATGGTGGTGCGCGTGCCGATCGGCGGATACCTGCGCGGCGGCGCGCCGTACCACAGCCAGTCGGGCGTCTCGATCTTCGCGCACTCGCCTGGCATCCGGATCGCGTTTCCGTCCAATGCGCTGGACGCGGTCGGGCTGTTGCGCACGGCGATCCGCTGCGACGACCCGGTGCTGTTTCTCGAGCACAAGCACCTCTATCGCCAGACCTATAACAAGAGTGCGTACCCGGGCCCCGATTTCATGGTGCCGTTCGGCAAAGCCTCGGTCGTGCGCGAAGGCAGCGACGTCGTCGTGTTTACGTGGGGTGCGCTGGTGCAGCGGTCGCTACTCGCCGCGCAACAGGCCGAGCGCGATGGCATCAGCGTCGCGGTGATCGACCTGCGGACGATCATTCCCTACGACTGGGACACGATCAGCGCCTACACGCAAAAGGTCAACCGCGTGGTCATTGCCCACGAGGATCAACTGACGTGCGGGTTCGGCGCCGAGATTGCCGCGCGCGTATCCGAGCAACTGTTCGAGCATCTCGACGCACCGGTGACGCGCGTCGCCGCACTCGATTGCCCGGTGGCGTATGCGCCGGTGCTCGAAGAGCAGATCCTGCCGGGATCGGCTGACGTCCTCCGCGCCATCCGCACCCTCGCGTCGTACTGACCGATGAGGGCGGCGGTCCGCGCGTCCGCCTTTCTCGCGTTCGTCCTTCTCTCAGTTGAGACCACGACTCACGCGGCGCTGCGCGTCGAGATCCTGCGCTCCACCGGCGGACTGCCACCGCACATCGTTGGGCTGTTCGAAGAGCCGCTCGGTTTTCAGCAGGTGCCGGGCGGACCGTACTACGTCTTCGATCGCCGCGCCCACACGGTCTACACCGTAGACGCGGCCAAGACCTCTGCGCGAAAGCTCATTGAAATCGGCGCGGAACAGGGGCGCATCCTGCAACCGCGCGGCTTCGACGTGCGGCCCGACGGCTCGTTCGTGGTGGCCGATGCACCGCGTGCCGCCGAGCGCGTTCAGGTCTTCGGCCCCGCCGGCATCCGCAAATCCGGCTTCGTCCTCCCGGGCCGGCCGACGCCTGCCGTGATTGCCGGAACGCTGGTCCTGAACGGCATCGCGTCGATCCAGTTCGCCGGCGACCGTCTTCTTGTCAGCAACCCGGAGACGGGCGCGCTCTTTACCGAGTACTCGCAGGGCGGCTGGCCCGTGCGCAGCTTCGGCCGGCTGCGCGATACCGGCTTCGAGCAGGATCGCGCCCTGCACAACGCGCTCAACGCAGGGCTTCCACTCGTGGATCCCACGGGCGGTTACTACTACGTGTTCCTCGCCGGCCGGCCCGAGTTCCGGAAGTACAGCGCCGAGGGGACGCTGCTCTTCGAGCGCCACGTCGAGGGCACCGAGCTCGATGACCTGCTGGCGGTGCTGCCAACGCGCTGGCCGACGCGAAGAGTCGAGGACCGCGAGCTCCCGCTCGTCACGCCCACGGTGCGCACCGCCGCGGTCGACAACACCGGCCGGTTGTGGGTGTCATTGAGCCTCCCCTACACCTACGTCTACGACGCACGCGGCGACAAGATACGGACGCTGCAATTTCAGGCTGCGGGGACCATCAGTCCGACCAGCCTGTTCTTCACCCGCGACGGCCGCCTGCTCGTCACCCCCGGCTGCTACGAATTCGATGCGCGAAGTTTTTGAAACCACTTCGTGACCTTCGTGTGCTTCGTGGTTTAGGTCAATGCTGAAGGCCTCGCAGCTCACACGCACCTTCGGCGGCCGCGTCGCGGTCGAGGACCTCTCCTTCGACCTTCATCGGGGCGAGATCTTCGCGCTGCTCGGGCCGAACGGCGCCGGGAAGACGACAACGCTGCGCATGCTCGCGGGCTTGATCGGTCCGACTTCAGGATCGATCCATGTGGATGGCGAGGAGATGTCGAAGACCACGGCCCCACGGCTTCGCACCCGCATCGGATTTCTCACCGAATCGCCGGGGCTATGGGATCGCCTCAGCGTTCGCCAGAATCTGATCGTCTACGCACGGCTTTACGGCCTGCCGCAGCCCGAGCGGACCGTCGACGAGGCGCTCGAGCTCTTCGGCGTCCGCGATCGCGCCGGCGACCAGGCGGCGCACCTCTCGAAAGGCCTCAAGCAGCGGGTCGCGCTCGCCCGAACGCTGCTGCACAAACCCGACATCGTGCTGCTCGACGAGCCGACCGCCGGCCTCGATCCGGAGAGCGCACGCGATGTGCGTGAACTGGTGCTGCGGCTGCGCGGCGAACATCGCGCGGTGCTGATGTCAACGCACAACCTCGACGAGGTGGAGCGCGTGGCCGACCGCGTCGCAGTGATGCGCTCGCGTCTCGTCGCGCTCGACACGCCGGCGGCGCTTCGCAGCCGTCTGTTCGGCACGCGCCTCCTGGTTGTCCTCGGGCAGGCGGCGGCCACCTTCGTCGCATCGGTGCAGGGTCCGGGAATCGCCGACGTACAGGCCCACCAGTCCACTCTCTCGATCGCCGTGGACGACGCGGCGGCGCGCGCGCCGGAGGTCGTCAGGCGTCTGGTCGCGGCGGGCGCCGATATTCAGTCGGTGATGCAGGACGAACCCACCCTCGAGCAGGTCTACCTGCGGCTGGTCGAAGAACGGCGGCCGGCATGACGCGGGTCATCGCGCTTGTCGGCAAGGAGCTCGCGGACCTGCGGCAGAACCCGGCGGTGTTCGTGCCCGCGGTGCTCACCGGCTTCTTCGCGGTGCTGCTGCCGTTCTTTGTCGCGGTGATCGTCCCGTACATCTCCGGCGAGCGGCTCTCGGACTCGAGCGACTTTCAAATCGCGATCGAGATGTATCGCAACCAGCCGTCGGCGCGGCTGCTCGATCCCGAGGGCGCGATCCAGGCGTGGATCTTCCAGCAGTTCGTCCTGCTGCTGGTGCTGACGCCGGTCGCCGGCTCGATGTCAGTCGCCGCCTACACCGTCATCGGCGAGAAGCAGGCGCGGACGCTCGAGCCGCTCCTGGCGACACCGATCACCACGCTGGAGCTTCTTGGCGCCAAGGTGCTCGCCTCGCTGCTTCCAGCCATCGGCCTGGCGACACTGTGTTTCGGCCTCTACGTCGCCGGAGCCGTGCTCTTCGCCCATCCCGGGGTTGCCTGGACGCTGCTGGCACCACGACCGCTCACCATCGTCTTTGTGCTGGGGCCGCTGTCGTCACTCGCGGCGCTGCAGCTTGCCGTGTGCGTGTCGTCGCGAGTCAACGACGCCCGGAGCGCCCAGCAGATCGGCGCCCTGATCATCCTGCCGATCGCCGGCCTGCTGGTCGCACAGCTGACCGGCAACGTCCAGATGACCGTCCCGATCATCCTGCTCATCGCCCTCACGCTCGTCGGCGTGAATGTCGCCCTGCTGCGCATCGGCGTCGCGCTCTTCGATCGCGAATCAATCCTCACCCGCTGGAAGTAAGCGGCGCGCACCCGCACATGTAGACTGAGGAGAGATGCTGATCCGCTCAGTTGCCGTCCTTGGCGCGGGGACCATGGGGGCGCAAATTGCCGCGCATTTTGCCAACGCGGGGATTCCCGCGCTGTTACTCGACGTCACCGCGCAGCTTGCGGCGGAAGGGCTGAAACGGGCCCGCGCGCTCAAGCCCGATCCCTTCTTCACGCCGGATGCGATCAAGTTGATCTCAACCGGAGGCTTCGACACCGACCTCGCGCGCATCACCGAGAGCGACTGGATTATCGAGGCCGTAGTCGAGCGGCTCGACATCAAGCGGGGCCTCCTCGAAAAGGTCGACGCGGTGCGGCGGTCAGGATCGATCGTCAGCTCGAATACGTCCGGCATCCCGATCGCCGCGCTTGCCGAAGGGCGCAGCGACGACTTCCGCAGGCACTGGCTCGGCACGCACTTCTTCAACCCGCCGCGCTACCTTCACCTGCTCGAGATCATTCCGACCGCTCAGACCGATGCGGCGGTGGTCGATGCCGTCGCCCACTTTGCCGACCATCGCCTCGGCAAGGGCGTCGTCATCGCCAAAGACTCCCCCGGCTTCATCGGCAATCACATCGCGATGTACGGGATGCTCGAGATCCTCAAGCGCGTTGCCGCGGGCGAGTACACCATCGACGAAGTGGACGCGATCACCGGTCCGCCTCTCGACCGGCCGAAGAGCGCCACCTTCCGCACCCTCGACATCGCCGGTCTGGATATCGTCGGTCGCGTCATCGAAGACTTGCGCGAGCGGCTGCCTGAGGGCGACGCGAAAGATACGTGGACGCTGCCGCCGTTCGTCAGGCAAATGCTCGAACGCGGCATGACCGGCGAGAAGGCCGGTCAGGGCTTCTACAAGCGCGTGAAGAACGCGCAGGGCGAGTCGGAGATCCTGACGCTCGATCCGGCCACGCTCGAGTACCGGCCGCAGCAGCGGCCGAAGCTGCCGTCACTCGAAGCGGCGGCGTCGATCACCGATCCGCGCGAGCGCGTCAAAACGCTCTTTCACGGCAAGGACAAGGTCGGCCAGTTTCTTCGCGACACCATGGTGCCCGCTCTCGCCTACACCGCGAAGGTGACGCCGGCGATTGCCGAATCGGCCGACGATGTCGATCGCGTCATGCGATGGGGATTCGGATGGGGCCTGGGCCCGTTCGAGTTGATCGACGCGATCGCACTCGAAGGGATCGCGGGCGAAGGGCGCACTGGTGAAGTGCCGCCGGCACAGCCTGACCTGCTGATCCTGAAGGCAGCCAAGGACCGCAGCGTCGCGGTCAAGAAGAACGCTGGCGCCAGCCTGGTGGACCTCGGCGACGGCGTGCTCTGCGTCGAGTTCCACTCGAAGATGAATGCGATCGGCGGCGACACGATCCAGATGCTGCAGGCCGGCGTCCACGAGGCATCGCGCAACTTCGCCGCGCTGGTCGTCGGCAACGAGGCGCCGCACTTCTCCGCCGGCGCTAACCTGATGCTGGTCCTGCTCGAGGCGCAGGAAGAGAACTGGGACGAGATCGAGCTGATGATTCGCGCGTTTCAGCAGACGACGCTGGCGCTGCGCTACAGCGACGTCCCGGTGATCGTCGCGCCGTCCGGTCTGACGCTTGGCGGTGGCTGCGAGATCTCGCTGCACGGCGATCGCGTGCAGGCCGCCGCTGAGACCTACATCGGCCTGGTTGAAACCGGCGTCGGCCTGATTCCCGCCGGCGGCGGCACCAAGGAGATGGTGGCCCGCGCCGCCGAGAGCATGCCGCTCGGGACGACCGATTTCCTCCCGCCGATTCAACGCGCGTTCGAGACGATCGCCTTTGCACGCGCATCGACCAGTGCAGTGGACGCTCAACGGCTGGGCTATCTGCGTCCGATCGATGGAATCACGATGAATTCCGAGCGACTTCTCTCGGAGGCGAAGGCACGGGCTCTGCAGCGGGTGGAAGAGGGGTATCACCCGCCGGCCCCGCGTCTCGCCATTCCGGTGGGCGGAGAAACCGTGCTCGCACCGTTGAAGCTTGGAATCCATCTCGCTTGGCGCGCCGGCCGGATCAGCGATCACGATGTGCTGATTGCCCGGACGCTGGCGACGATCATGGCGGGCGGAACATTGCCGCATGCGTCAACGGTGAGCGAACAGCAGTTGCTGGATCTCGAGCGCGAGGCGTTTCTCAAGCTCCTCGGCGAGCGTAAGACGCAGGAACGGATTCAGCACACGTTGAAGACGGGCAAGCCCTTGAGAAACTGATGAGGATCATCGACCGCGGCGGCGGCACCGCCATCGTCGTCGTCCCCGGCGTGCAGGGACGCTGGGAGAGCATGAAGCCGGGCATCGACATGCTCGCGCAGCGGTGCCGCGTGATTACGTTTTCACTGGCCGACGAGCCGACGAGCGGCGCCGCGTTCGACGAGCGGCGCGGCATCGATTCCTACGTCGAGCAGGTCGAGGCCGCGCTCGACCTGGCGGGCATCCAGCGCGCGGCCATCTGCGGTATGTCGTACGGCGGCCTGATTGCCGCGGCGTGCGCGGCGCGAATTCCCGATCGCGTGTCGTCGCTGATCCTGGTGTCGGCCATCCCTCCGTCGTGGACGCCCGACGCGCGTGTGCGGTTCTACCTCCGCGCACCCTGGTTATTGGCGCCGTTGTTCGGGATCGCATCGCTCCGTCTTTACCGGGAGATTGCCGCGGCCAACGCCACTGTTGCCGCGGGCATCCGCGCTGCCCTGCTGCACGCGTGGCGCATCCTCGCGCACAGCTGCTCACCCGGACGAATGGCGCGGCGAGTTCGCCTGCTCGACGGCAACGACCTGCAACGAGAGCTGGAGCGCGTCAACGTGCCGACGCTGGTGGTGACCGGCGATCCGTCGCTCGACCGCGTGGTGCCAGTCGCACAAACTCACGAGTACGTTCGCATGTGGCCGCACGCACGCATGGCCACCATCGCACACACCGGTCATCTGGGCCTGATCACACGACCGGAAGAATTCGCGCGCATCGTCGTCCCGTTTGCCGAGCACGCGGCACACGAGGCTGATGGCGCCAGGAGACGCATTGGCTGAGGTGATCCGTGAAATCCCCGGCGCGGTCGGACCGCTGGAAGTCCTGATCGATAGGCCGGCTGGCGCTCCTCGCGCTGCCGTGGTCTTTGCCCATCCGCTGCCGACCGAGGGCGGGACGATGCACACGAAGTGCGTGTTCCAGGCGTCTAAAGCATTGAGCCGGATTGGGTGCGTCGTGCTGCGATTCAACTTCCGCGGCGTCGGGCGCAGCGCCGGCAGCTGGGACGAAGGGCGCGGTGAAATGGACGACTTCCGCGCAGCGGTGAACTACATGGCGGCCGAGTATCCTGGCCTGGAGATGTGGGCCGCCGGCTTCTCGTTCGGCTCGCACATCGCCGGTACGGTGGGCGCCGAAGACGACCGCATCTGCGCGCTGATCCTGATCGGACCGCCGGTCAACAAATACGACTTCTCAGCAGTGAAGACGTCGAGCAAGCCGACGTTCATCATCCACGGCGAAGCCGACGAGCTGATACCGATCAAAGCCGTGCGGGAATTCTACGGACAGCTGTCCGAGCCGAAAGAGTTCATTGAAATCGATCGCGCCAATCATCTGTTTGACGGCCAGGCCACCGAGGTCGGCGACGCGCTCGAAGGCCTTCTCGAGGATTTTTCATGCAAGACGCAGTAATCGTTTCGGCGACACGGACGGCGGTTGGCAAAGCGCCGAACGGCACGCTGAAGACCGTGCGCCCTGATGAAATGGCGGCGGCAGTAATCGCCGAAGCTTTACGCCGCGCGCCCGGGCTCGAGCCGTCGGAGATTGACGACGTGATCCTGGGGTGCGCCATGCCGGAGGCCGAACAGGGGCTCAACGTCGCAAGGATTGCGAGCCTTCGCGCCGGAGTGCCGGTCAGCGCGTCGGCGGTGACGGTAAACCGCTTCTGCTCGTCCGGACTGCAGTCGATTGCCTATGCCGCGGAGCGGATCATGTGCGGCTTCGGTCAGGCGGTGATTGCCGGCGGCACCGAGTCGATGAGCATGGTGCCGATGGGCGGCAACAAGGTCGCGCCGAACCCGGCGCTGGTCGATGATTATCCGGACGTGTATCTCAGCACGGGACTCGTCGCTGAGAATCACGCCCGAGAGAGCGCCATCAGCCGCGAAGAACAGGACGCGTATGCGCTGCGAAGCCACCAGCGCGCGCTGGCGGCGATCGACGCCGGCCGCTTCGCTGAAGAGATCACGCCGCTGACATTCAAGGTCGCTGTTCCCAACGGCGGCGTTAAGCCGTCACTCCGCGACGTCACCTTCTCGCAAGACGAAGGACCGCGGCGCGATACGTCACCCGAAGCGCTCGCCAAGCTGAGAGCTGCCTTCCATGCACAGGGCACCGTCACCGCTGGCAACTCGTCGCAGATGAGCGATGGCGCCGCGGCGGTGGTCGTCACGTCAGATGCCCGCGCGAAGGAACTTGGGCTCAGGCCGCTGGCTCGATTCGTGACGTTCGCGACCGCCGGGGTCGAGCCGGAGCGTTTCGGTATCGGACCGGTGCCGGCAATCCGGAAGGCGCTGAAGCTGGCGGGACTCACGCTCGACGACATCGGCCTGATCGAGTTGAACGAGGCATTCGCCGCACAGGTGCTTGCGTGCCTTCGTGAGCTGCCCATCGATCCCGATCGCCTCAACGTCAACGGTGGCGCCATCGCCCTCGGTCATCCGCTTGGCTGCACTGGCGCAAAGCTCACGGCGACGCTGCTGCACGAGATGCGGCGGCGCAACGTCAGGTACGGCATGGTCTCGATGTGTGTCGGCGGCGGCATGGGCGCGGCCGGCATCTTCGAGCGGATGTAGGAGTCCAGATGACCACGGCGAGCGACGTGCGCAAAGGCGGTTCCTGGCTGCTGGAAGACACCGCATCGGCCGATGTCTTCACGCCTGAGAAGAAGACCGACGAACACCGCCTGATGGCGCAGACGACCGACGAATTCATCGGCAACGAGGTGCTGCCCAACGTCGAGAAGCTCGAGGCCAAAGACTGGCAGCTCGCGCGCTCGCTGATCCGCCGCTGCGGCGAGCTCGGACTGCTCGGGACTAACGTCCCCGAAGAGTACGGCGGCCTCAATCTCGACAAAGTGTCGTCCTTGATCGTTGCCGAGCACATCGCACGCTCGGCATCGTTTGCGACGACCTATGGCGGCCACGCCAATCTCTGCATCCTGCCGATCGTCCTGTTCGGCACCGACGCGCAGAAGCAGAAATATCTGCCGCGCCTCGTCGCCGGCGAGCTCGTCGGCGCCTACGCACTCAGCGAATCAGGATCCGGATCGGATGCGCTGGCCGCAAAGACCCGCGCCGTCAAACAAGCCGACGGCTCGTGGGTGCTTACCGGCGAAAAGATGTGGATCACCAACGGTGGCTTCGCCGACGTCATCATCGTCTTTGCTCAGGTCGATGGCGATCAATTCACCGCCTTCATCGTCGAGAAAGCCTTCCCCGGCGTGAGCTCCGGCAAGGAAGAGCACAAGATGGGTCTGCATGGCTCGTCGACGACGCCGATCATCCTGCAGGACGCGAAGGTCCCCGCTGAGAACGTGCTTGGAGAGATCGGCAAGGGCTACAAGGTTGCGCTGAATACGCTGAACTTTGGACGGTTCAAGCTCGGGGCGATGTGTATCGGCGGCTCGCGCATGGCGATTGGCGACTCGGCGAAGTACGCGGAGCAACGCAAGCAGTTCGGCCATTCGATCGCCGGCTTCGGTGCGATCAAGCACAAGCTCGGCGAGATGACGGCGCGGACCTACGCGGTGGAGAGTCTGATGTACCGCACGGCTGGGCTGATCGACGCCTCGCTCGCCGACACCTCACACACCGGCGCGGAAGTCGCGTCCGCCTTCGAAGAGTTCGCGGTCGAAGCGTCGATCGCGAAGGTCGCCGGTACCGAGACGCTCGACTTCGTGCTCGATGAGAACATCCAGATTCACGGCGGCAACGGCTACGTGAAGGAGTATCGAGCGGAGCGCTACTACCGCGACTCGCGCGTGAACCGCATCTTCGAAGGCACCAACGAAGTCAACCGCCTGCTGATTCCCGGGATGTTGATCAAGCGGGCGCTCAAGGGCGACCTGCCGCTGATCGCCGCGGCCAAGCGTCTGCAGGACGAGATTCTGTCGCCTTCTCCCGTGTCTGCGGGCTCGAGCGATGCGCCGCTCGACGAGGAACTCCGCGCGGTTGCGGCGTTCAAGAAAGTCGCCCTCATGGTGCTGGGCACGGCGATGCAGACCTATGGGCAGAAGCTCAATGACGAACAGGAAGTCCTGGGCTACGCCGCCGACATCATCATCGACATCTACGCTGCGGAGAGCGCGGTGCTGCGCGCACGCGGCGCGCTCGCCGCGCGCCACAACCTCGCCGATCTGCACGAGGCGGCGGCGCGGGCGTTCGTGAGTGACGCGGCCCAGCGCATCGACCTCGCCGCCAAGAGCGCACTGGCGGCGATGGCCGAAGGCGACACCCTGCGGACGCTGCTCGCCGCGCTCAGACGCGTGCTCAAGGTCACCCCGGTTAACACCGTGGCGCTCCGGCGCCAGCTCGCGGACGCAGCCGTCGCACGGGCGGGGTATATTTTTAGTTAGTGGTTCTCCGGTCCTCTCCGTCGGCCTTCATCCTTCTTGTTCTCGTCGCCCTCTGCGGCTGTACCTCCGGACCGAAGCCGGAAGACGACGAGCAGTCGTACGCAACCGAGCTGGCGGCGGCGCGCGCGGAGAAGGACGCGCTGTTTCAGGAAGCGCCCGACTGCGACACGGTTGCTGAGGGAGCCCGGTGCTCTCCCGTGCCGCCGGCCAAGCGGAAGATGCTGCTGCCCCTGCGCTACTACCCCGCGGATTCCTCGTATAGCGTCCCGGCGATCCTGAAGCTCGCCGAGGAGCGGCCGGTCTTCGAGATGCCGACTTCCACCGGGAAGCCGCGCAAGATGCAGCTCGTGGGCACGCTCGAGTTCAGTCTGCAGGGCCAGCCGCAACGCCTTGGCGCATTCGTCGAGGATGGCACCGAGGAGATCGTCAACCTGTTCGTGCCGTTCGCCGACATGACCACCGGCCAGGAGACCTACCCTGCCGGCAGGTATCTCGACCTGCACCCGACCGCGACCGGCTACTACACCATCGACTTCAACCGTGCCTACAACCCGTACTGCGCCTACAACTCATCGTACGAATGCCCGTTTCCGCCGCCAGCCAATCGGCTGAAGCTGGCCGTCCGCGCCGGCGAGAAAGCGCCGGGCGCGTGACCAGGGCACTCCAGGCGATCATCTTCGACTTCGACGGCGTGATTGCCGACAGCGAGCCGCTGCATCTCACCGCCTTCCAGCGCGCGCTCGCCGAAGAAGGCATCACGTTGAGCGCTGACGACTACTACTCGCGCTACCTGGGCTACGACGACGTGGGGATGTTCGAGGCGGTGGCGCGGGATCGATCGATTGCGATGAGCGATCGGCATGTGACGGCGCTGGTCGCCCGCAAGGGCGCGATGCTGCAGGACCTGCTGCAGAAGGGTGCGATCCTTTTTCCCGGCGCGATCGAGTTCGTCCGCGCGGCGGCGGACCAGGTGCCGATCGCGATCGCCTCTGGCGCGATGCGCCACGAGATCCTCGAGATTGTCGAAGGCGCCGGCGTCAGCGAGCTCTTCACCACCATCGTCGCCGCCGGCGATACGCCGGAGAGCAAGCCGTCGCCCGCTCCCTACCTGCTGGCGTTCGAGCAGCTTCGCACCAGGACCGGCCGGGATCTCGATCCGCGGCGATGTGTCGCGATCGAGGATTCCCGGTGGGGACTCGAATCGGCGCGTGGAGCCGGGTTACGCTGTGTAGGGGTGACCAACAGCTATGCCGCCGCTGAACTGGAGCCGGCGGCCGAGCTGATCGTGAGCGGTCTGACCGAGCTCACACTGTCTGCGCTCGATCTCTTATGCGCAAAGACCTCGTCGACTCCTTAACGGCGGCGTCCAACGCTCCCGGCACCGGGCTGGCTGCGGCGGCGCTGGTGATCGCGCGCATCGAGTACCCACGGCTCGACGCCGAGCTCTATCTCGCGCGGCTCGATGCCATGGGCGACGCGGCCCGCCGGCGGATCGAGCAGCATGTCGACGAGACCGGCGACAGCTCCACCGCGTCGTGCATCAGGGCATTCAACAACTATCTCTTCGACGACCAGCACTTCGTCGGCAACCGCGATCGCTACGAGGATCCGCGCAACAGCTGCCTGAACGAAGTGCTCGAGCGGCGGACCGGGATTCCGATCACCCTCTCGCTGGTCTACATGGAGGTTGGCCGGCGGGCCGGCCTGCAGGTCGACGGGATCAACTTTCCCGGGCACTTCCTGGTGCGGTGTCCTGATCTATCGACGCGCGGCAGCGGCCTGATCATCGATCCATTCCACGCCGGGGCGCAGCTCTCGGAGCACGATTGCCGGCTGCTGCTGCAGAAGCACGTCGGCTCCGAAGTCGCGTTCAACAAGTCACTGCTCGCGCCGGCCACGCGTCCGCAGATCGTCGTGCGGATGCTGCTCAACCTGAAGCGCATCTACGTGCACATGCGGTCGTTTCCACAAGCGCGCGACGTCACCGAGTTGCTGCTCGCGCTGACGCCGTCAGCCTTGAGCGAGCTGCGGGACCGGGGCCTGCTCGCCTACCACCTCAACGACGTGACCGCCGCGCTGCGCGACCTGCAAACCTACCTGAAGCTCGCCAGCATGAGCGACATGGACAAGGAAGCGCGCGAAGAACACCAGCAGATCTGGGAGCACGTCAAGACGCTCCGCCGCCGCGTCGCGGCGCTGAACTAGCTCAGAGATCGACGTCCCCGATCAAGGCAAGAAACTCCGCCAGCACCATCGCGGTGGCGCCCCAGATGTGGGTGTCTTCGAGATCGAAGTAGGGAACGTCCATCATCGTGTAGGGTGGCAGCGAGCGCTTGCGCTCTTCCCAGCGCACCAGGTCGGGCCCCTTGAGGCGCGCGACCGGCACTTCGATCAGCCGCTCGACTTCGTGTTCGGCGACTCGAAAGGCCGGGCGCTGCGAGGTGACGCCGAGCACCGGGTGCAGGAGATGTCCGCTGGCGGCGATCGGCAGCGGCGTCAGCCTTCGCAGAATTTCGACCGACGCTGGGTCGATCGCCACTTCTTCCTCGGCCTCGCGCAGTGCGGCCTGCTCGATCGATTCGCCAAGATCGATCCGTCCGCCGGGCATCGACACCTGCCCGGTGTGATGCCGCAGCCGCGATCCTCGAACCGTGAGTGGAATGTGCCAGGAGCCCTTGTGCGGATACAGCAGCAGCAGCGCAGCGGCCTGGCGGAAATCGTCCACCGCATCTGGCGCCACCGTCTCGCGGAAGCGCGGCGCCATCCGGAGCTGCGCGTCGAGTCCTGGCAACGGCGCCGCCAGGGCCCGCCGCAGCGCATCGGGAAGTCCGCCCATCAGCTCTTCCTCGTTTGCCACAACGTCACGCTCTGCGTAGACAACTGCAGCGCAAGTGCAAGTGGCAACGCCGCTGCCAGCCCGAGTGATTCGAGGCCGACGGCCAAGACGAGGCAGAACAGGCCGAAGCTGACGAGTGCCGGCAGGAAGCCCCGAAAATACGCGATCACGGGATCGACGCCGCGCTGCGTATGCGTGAACGCCGCGATGATCGCGGTCGCTACGGGGAACGGCGTAAAGAGCCCCGTCAGTGTCGGCCCAAGCCGGTCGGCCAGGGACGTCAGCACGAAGACCAATGCGCCCGCCGCCAGCATCCGCATCGGGAGGTCCCAGGCGGAATGCGCGACGGGTTCAGCGAAAACGGCGTGCACCGGCAGTGCAACGTAGCCGAGCGCGCAGGTCGCCGCCAGAAGCATCCATGCCGCCGCCACTCCGGGGTCGAGCCACATCAGCAACATGACGCCGACGCAGAATGCGAACCATCCTGCGAGCAGGCTGACGACCCAGTTTCGGTAGAGGCCGGTGTAGACGTAGGCCAGGGAAAACAACGGCACGGCAATGAGGCCGACGAGCGTGGCGTGCGCAGCGCGGGCCGCAAACGCGTTGCCCTGGTCGAATGCATAAAAGCAGAGCGTCGGTCCAGAGACCGTCGGCAGTCCCGAGAGCCATCCGCCAAGGCGCGCGCCCCAGCGTCGCGCGCCAAGCGTGACGAGGGCGATCAGCGTGGGGACGAGAACGATCTTGAGCGCCAGGAGCATTAGCTAGCGCCGACGGCCACCGAAACAAGCCACGGAGGCACGGAGACACGGAGCCAAAATGGGCTTTCTCCGTGCCTCCGTGTCTCCGTGACCCGTAATCAGTGCTGGTCGGCCGGAAGGTTGGCGATCTCCTGGTAGAGATACGCCGAGGCGATGATGCCGTTGTGGAAGTTGCCGAGATCGAGCTTTTCGTCTGGCGCGTGCGCATTCTCATCGGGCAGACCGACGCCGAAGAGCACGCTCGGCAGCCCGAGCTCCTCCTGGAAGGTCGAGACCACCGGGATCGAGCCGCCCTCGCGATTGAAGACCGGCGCCTGGCCGAAACCCTGCTCGATCGCACGGCCCGCGGCGCGCACGTACTTGTTGTCGAACTCGGTCATCCAGGGCTTGCCGCCGTGCATGCGCGTGACTTTGAGCTCCACCGTCTTCGGCGTGACCTTCTTCAGGTAGGCCTCGAACAGCTCGGCGATCTTGTTGGGATCCTGATCGGGAACCAGCCGCATGCTGACCTTGGCCATCGCCACGGCCGGCAGCACGGTCTTGGCGCCTTCGCCGGTGAATCCTGACAGCAGTCCGTTGACCTCGAAGGTCGGCCGCGCCCAGACGCGCTCGAGCGTCGAGTAACCCGACTCGCCAAACAGCCGCGGCGCACCGAGCTCCTTGCGATACTTCGTCTCGTTGAACGGGAGCTTCTTCCACTCGGCCCGCTCCGCATCGCTCAGCGGACGCACGTCGTCGTAGAAGCCCGGGATCTTGATCCGCCCGCCGCGGTCTTTCATCTGCGCGAGCACCTGCGCCAGCACGAACGCCGGGTTGGCCACCGCGCCGCCGAACGAACCGGAGTGAAGGTCGCTCTTGCTGCCGCGCAGATCGATCTGGAAATAGGTCAGGCCGCGAAGCCCGTAGCAAATCGACGGGATGCCACGGTCGAACATCGGCGAGTCGGAGATGACCACCACATCGGCGGCAAGCTCCTGCTTGTGCGAGCGGATGAAATCATCGAGGTGGACGCTGCCGACTTCTTCCTCGCCCTCGATGAAGAACTTCATGTTGACCGGCAGCGCACCGGTCTTCTTGATGTGCGCCTCGATCGCCTTGATGTGCATGAACACCTGGCCCTTGTCGTCGGCCGAGCCGCGCGCGAAGATTTCGCCGTCGCGCACGGTCGCCTCGAAGGGCGGCGTCGTCCAGAGATTCAGCGGGTCGACTGGCTGCACGTCGTAGTGGCCGTAGTAGAGGATGGTCGGCTTGCCCGGCGCCCCCATCCAGTCGCCGTAGACCACGGGATGGCCCGGCGTGTCGATCAGCCGCACGTTTTGCAATCCGGCCGTCTTGATCGCGTCCGCGGTCCATTCCGCCGCCTTGCGCACGTCGGCGTTGTGCTCGGGCAGTGCGCTGATGCTCGGAATGGCGAGGTACTGTTTCAGCTCCTCGACGTAGCGGTCGCGGTTCATGTTGATGAAATCAACGACGTCATTCATGGCTCAATGATATTCCACGTCAAAAGAAGACTTTGAGCCGCGTGTAGATGAAATCGCGGCGCGTCAGTCGTCCGAGTGTGTCGAGCGACGAGCCCGTGAAGACGCCAGCTGAACCTTCAACCCAGACATCATCCCTGAGACTCACCGCCGCGATGCCACGCAGAAAGGTCGTGCGGTCGGACGGATCGTAGACGGCAAACAGCCGCACCGTCCTGGTCTCGCGCGCGAAGCTGCGATCCGCCGCTGCCACCAGCGTCACGTCGTTGCCGTCGATTCGCTGATGCGTCAGGAAAACATTGGCAGCGACGCGATAATCGCCGGCGCGCCGGTCGACGCCAATGCCACTCTCGACCCGATCGAAATCATCTTCGAAGAATGCGGCCGCTTCTCCCCTGACGCCCCATGGCCCGCGCACGGTCTCGAAGTCGCCCCCAAGCATCGTGTAGCGGGGAAATGATTCAACGAGGCGGGGAGTCGCAACGGTATAGGTCGGAAACGCATTGAATCCACGGAATGTAGACACCGCCCAATCGACCCGTCCCGTCGTGGTCGTAAAGCGCGCGCCGCCCTGCACGTTGCGCCACGCAGCCTCCGGCTCACGACGATCCCGCGTCAGCAGGCGGCAAGGACCGAGACCGACCGGCGGACAAATCACGTTGGCGCCTGCGGCCAGATTGAAAGGCGACGTGCGCTCCTCCAGTTGATCGAAGCGTCCCGCGCGAAAGACGGGCACCACAATGCCTTCGAGGGTTGAAGACTTGGGCAGGAACACGCGACCTCGCACCAGACCCACCGGCAGCCTGGCTTCGCTGCGCCCCTCGAGCAGAAACCGCGTCAGGTCGATCGGATTGACGACATCTGTCGGCTGGAACTCGTCGAGGCGTCCCCAGACGATGCGTGATGCGCCGACGCGAAGATCGAAGTGGGTCGAGAAGAGCTCGGCGTAGAAGTCGTTCGGCCCGACGATCGCATCCGAGGAAGTGGTGGTTGCTCCCAACGCCTTGCGATCGGCGAGCAGACCATCGACATACCCAGACAGATTGACGCGAAGATGACTGCCAACGTCCTGCTTGCGTTCGAGAAACACCCTCGTCCGCATTTCCATGACGTGCGCCGACGTCTCGCTGACATCCGGCAACACGTCAAAGAGCACCGAGACATGGCCATCAACCTGGGCGTCTGCCGAGACCGGAGCCATGAGGAGAAGGACGAGCCACAGGAGGACAGAACCTTTCTCGATGCGGCGCGGACCTTTACGGTCCGCGATCCTCATGCCGCCGGCTCCAATCTGCCGAACCGCCGTGCATCGAACAACCGCGGCAACAGCACGATCACCGCCGGCACGACGAAGATCTCGGTCAGAAACGCCACCAGCATGGTTAACGCCAGTAGCCCACCAAACCACGCGGTGGGCTTGTACGACGAGAAGATCATGATCCCGTAGCCGAGGCTGTTGATGATCGCCGTCGTCAGCGACGCCCGCCCCTCATGCATCGTCGCCACTTCGATCGCCTCGGCGGTGGTAGCGCCGGCGGCGGCTTCACGGCGGAAGCGGCCGATGAAGTGAATCGTGTCGTCGTCCACGACGCCGAGCGCCACGCTCGCCACCATCACCGTCGCGACGTTGAGCGAAATGCCAAGCCATCCCATCAACCCCAGCACCGCGCACACCGGCAGCGCGTTGGCGATGATGCCAAGCAAGCCGAAACGCCACGAGCGAAAGACGATGAAGATGACGCCGAAGACGGTGACGAACGCAGTGGCAAAGCTGTTCAACTGGGAGACGACGAGATAGTGATCGAGGGTGCTGAAGATCCGGCCCGAGCCGGTGACCGTGGTCTTGATCCCCGATCCCGCAAACACCGCCGCCGCTTCCTGCTCGGCGCGATTGATCTGTTCGAACACCAGATCCGAGCTCATCGACGCCAGGCGCACCGACATCTGCGATCGCGAGTAATCGCTGGCGACGACGCGCTCGAGCTCGGCGCGGCCATCGTCTGACAGCTCGAACACGAACAGCTCCTGCGCGATCGCTTCGCGGCTTGGCGGCACGACCTCGGCTGCCGCGTTGCCGTCATTGAGCTCGCGATTCACGCGCTTGACGTAGTCGGCCACCGAGATGACCTTGCGCACGAACGGCAGCTTCTGAATCCGCGTCCGCAGCTCCTCCATCCGCCGCAGGGCGTCCGGAGACTTCATCGAGTCAGGCTCACCCTCGAACAGGATGTTGAAGTTGTAGATGCCGGAAAGGTCGCGGTCGATGATGTCAGCAGACTGGTGAAGCGGGTGGTCCGCTGCGAAGAAGTTCACGTGGTTCGTATCGACGTGCAGCCAGGCCATGCCGATGCTCGATACCAGGGTGATCAGCAGCGTCACCGTGAGCACGAGAGCCGCGTTCTGAATGGAGAACCTCGCTACGCGCTGCATCGGTCCAACCAGGTAGCGCTCCTGCAGCGCGGTCTCGGTCTCCGGCTTCAAGAACATCAGCAGTGTCGGCACGAATACCAGCGACATGACGAAATCGACCATGACGCCCACCGCGGAGCCGATGCCGAAGGAACGGACGGCGACGACGTTGCTCGTCGCCAGCGACAGCAGTCCGAGCGCGGTGGTTCCGCTCGCGCCAAGCAGCGGCACGAACAGGTGCTGCACGCTCGACTTGAACGCATGCTCCTTGCTGCCGCTCTCGCGCAGCTCGTGATTGAAGTGCTGCACGATGTGCACGTCATCGGCGACCGCGAGGATCAGAATCAACGGCGGCAGCATGCTGGCGAGGATGTTGTAGGTAAACCCCATCAGCACGAACAGGCCCATCGTCCAGACGGCGCTCACCACCACCGCCACGACCAGCAGGCCGGTAATGCGCCACGACCTGAACATCATGAAGATCGCGCCGATCGTCAGCGCCAGGATCGGCGGCGTGAGCTTGAGCGTGTTCTCGAGCGTGATCCGGTTGTAGGTCTCACTGATCTCGATGCTGCCGTTGTAATAGGCGCGCATCCCCGCCGGTAATCCGGATTCGACGATCTGATGGATCCGATCGATCACCCGGCTGCGCACCGAGTCGATCCGGTCTTCGTCGAAGCTGACGAGGATGGCGGTGACCATGGCGTCGGTCGAGACCAGATCGCCGCGCAGCAGCGAATCGCTGAGCGCCTTCTGCTTCACCCGCTCGGCGATTTCCGGCTGATCGAGCGGCTCGTCGAGAAGCGCGCGAACCTCGAGGCCGCCATCCGGCAGATTGCGGACGACGTTCGCCGTAGCCAGGCTGTTGACCCGCTCGACCGCTTCCACCCGATTGATGTCGCCGGTGACGCGGCGAATAAACTCCAGCCCCTCCGGCGTGAACAGGTGCTCGGATTTGAGCGCAATCATCAGCGTGCGCTGACCGCCAAACTCCTTGCGGAAGTGCTCGTAGGTCTGAAAGACCGGATCGTCTTTCGAGATCCACATGCTGATGTCGTTGTCGATGGTGGTGAAGTTGGTCTTCGGTAGCAGCACGAGGAAGCCGGCGAGGATCACCGCGCACAGCGGATACCGGAACCGAAACGTCAGCTCGGCGATCGCCTGTGTCACCGAACCGCCTGCTCGAGCTCGCGGCGCGTGAAGTCGTTATCGGTAAGGCCGACGTTGTAACGCACCGAGGTCGTGGTCAGCTCGGTGCGTGTCTTCTGCAGCTCGTTGGTGACGACGAGGTCCATCACCGACCAGATGCCATCGATCCGTTCGAGACGCTTGATGTCGAAGACCTTCGCGCGCTCGTTCCGCTGGTTGTAGATGTCGGCATGGGCGATGATCAGCCGGTCCTTGAGCACCAGGCTCACCGAGCGCGGAAAGTCGGCGTTGCGATCCTTGGCGCGCGACTCGAGACTCCAGGCCGGCACCTTCGATCCATCGGGAGCGCCCCACGTGGCGTTCTCGTCGGCAAACGCGTAGATGTAGTCAGCAATATCGCGCCCGCCGATGTCTTCGTACGTCAGGTCGCTGCCGACGAAGCTTTGTTGCTTTTCCTCACCGGCAATCCGCCGCACCCGACCGATCGCCGGAAGGTAGAGAAACCGTTCGTCATCGGCATTCGGATGCTCCCACACGAGCAACGCCGTGCCCTTGATGTCGTTGGGTGACAGAAAGCGGATGAGCGACTTGTCGCCCTGGCCGCCGCTGCCGCGCAGCCTCAGGATGAGAAGAGTGCGCTCTCGAACACGGCCCTGGCGGTCGAAGATGCGCATCCGCATCTCGGCGCGCGAGTCGCGGCCGGCGTCGCGCTCCTGCACCCGCCGCGCGACCGTTTCAGGAGTGAGCGCCTGTGCGAGAAGGACGAGGACGACGAGAAGGGCTCTTGCCAAAGTGGAGGACCAGCGACAGAACCAAGTAGTACACAGGAAAGGCGAGCGATGCCAGAACGAGGGCGCGCGGCACCGCCGGCATGCGCCACAACATCACGCACAGCAGCACTCCCCACAACGAGCCCAGCAGCAAGGTCGGCAGTTGCCACACTTGCGTGCGGCTCGGGTACACGTACTTGATTGGCACGAACACCAGCGCCGCGAGCGCGAGCAGGATCACACCGTTGACGACTGGCGTCCACCCGGCGAGATAGAGATAGAAGACGACGATGTTCCAGTAGGAGGGAAAGCCAGTGAAGAAATGATCGTCGGTCTTGGCGTCGTCGCGATTGAATCCGTAGGCGCTCGACAGCAGCATCGCCGCGACCACGCCCAGTGACCAGCGATCGGGAACGAGGATAGCGTGCCAGACGATCAGCGCGGGGACGAAGACGTAGGTGAGGTAGTCAACAATGTCGTCGAGTTTGGATCCGTTGAATCCGGGAAGACGGCCGGCAACGTTCGCGCGGCGAGCCAGCACACCGTCGGTGGCGTCGACGACGATCGCCACGCCGAGCCAGAAGAAGCCGTCTCGATAGCGATGCTCGACCACCGCCCTGGTGGCGAAAAAGGCGAAGAGCGCGCCGCTGGCGGTATAGAGGTGGACCAGCCAGGCGGCCGCCACGGTTGTCTAGAGACGCCTCACAGCCGCCGGGAAGTCGCGCCAGACGGGAACGCCGCAGAAGTGCGATCCCTCGGTGCAGCGTGGCGAGATCAGGCCGTTGCGGATCACGCATGGAGGACCGATGTAGCGGCCGATACGCGGGTGCACGGCGCGCACCTGCGCGATTTCGTCCATCGAGGCGAGGTAGATCTCTTCCTGCGCGTTGAAGCAGGTGCGAAGCGTCCACTTGTGGAGGAGCGCCAGCAGCGACCCGGATTCGACGAAGCGCAACGTCTTCGCATTCGGCAGGACGTAGAGCGCAAACTCCAGCGGCACGCCGAGCTCGAGCAGGCGGTTCTTGGCGCGCCACGCCTCCTGCATCGCGCAGTCGTACACCGCCTGCGCCTTGGGATTCGAGGCGATCAGACGCGGCGTGATGTAGTCGGGCCGCGCTGTGTCGGCGAAGGTCATCAGCGGCCGCGACGCCGGCACCATGCGGTGACGCTGGTCCTGTGAATCGGCCGTGTGGCTGAGACGCTTCTCGAAGACGTAGTTCGCGTGGTGCAGCGATCGCATCAGCGGCGAGTGGTACGAGACGTTGAGGATGTCGAGGCGGTAGCGGTTCGACGCCGGATTCATCACCCGGTCGAGCGCTTCGTCATCCGTCATGTCGTCGGGCGTCAGGCCGAAGATCGATCGCACCGACTCGGCGATGATTTCCTCGGCCTCGACCGAGGCCTCGCGCAGACGCGACCATCGGCCGTTCAACCGCGCGTCGAACGCCTCGGCGTAACGGTCTCCCCCACCTTGCGCGGGCGGAAAGTGCGCCTCGGGCAGGTCGTCCGCCTCGATCGCACCGAGCCCCACCTTCTCGAAGAACAGCGGGTCCCATTCGCGCACGAGGCGAACCATCTCGCCAATGACTTCGCGCGCCTCGTAGGGCGTGTCGCCGCTGTTCACCATCCGCTGCAGACGGTGCAGGACGATGCCCGACACGGTGTGCACCATCGAGGTGAACGCCGCGATCGGGATGACATACCGCGCGGTCTCGATGGCGCGCTTCTCGGCGTCCTTCTCGATCTGCTTCAGCCGTTCCGGGTTGGTCGTCGGTTGGACGTAGCGCAGCTCCTTCAGAATCGCCAGCGCATCGTCTTTGAGCAGCGCTGAGAGCTCGGCATAACGGTCCCAGGCGCGGACGACGGCGCTTTCGTAAACGTCGAGCGCCTCGCCGCTGAGCGGCGGGACGAAGGCGCGCGGCTCCTTCAGCTTGACGTAGCGCTGGCTCGACTGTTCCGAGTTGTAGAACGGATACGAGTGCAGGAACGTCCAGACGAACTGGCGGGAGATATTCTCGAGCCCAAACTCGAAATGCGCGTGCTGGTAGACCGTGTGATGCCCGGCATCAAAGGTGAGCGCGCCGATCGTGTCGCGCTGCTTGTCGGTGACTTCGTGGGCGCCGATCACCCGCGGCGAATAACAGGTGCGCGCAGCCGCGATCGCGCCATCGAACGGCGTCGTCGGGGCAGTACGGAGTGTGATGTTTGGGCTTCCGGTGGCGAGCACGAGCGAGGGAATTATAGCTGAAGCCCAAAGCCCGGAGCCCAACAATGAGCTCACCTGTATCGCACGCTGGCGACTCGCTTGCACCAGATCGGGCAGGGAGGATCTTATGCGTGTTTTACGCACTCGCTTGATCGCCGTCACCGCCGCAGCGGCGCTCAGCATCGCAACAACAGGAATTTCACCGGCCATGGCCGCTCAGGCGTATGGCCAGGTGCTCGCGACCGGGACCTCAGTCCCAGTACGGACGACGCAGGAGATCAACGTCGCCGCTGCTGATGGCCAGGTCTTCACCGGAGTGGTCGACCAGGACGTGCTCGACAGCAATGGACGCGTGGCGATTCCGCAGGGCGCGGCCGCCGAGATGGTGGTCAGGAAAGTCGAAAACAACAACCTGACGGTCGACCTCGACTCGATCAGCGTCAACGGCCAGCGCTACGCGGTGGTCGCCGATCAGAATCCGGTTGGCACCTCCGGCTCACTCGGGGCCGGCGCCAGCACGATTGGCAAGAATAAGAAGACCGCGACCTACGTCGGCGGCGGCGCGCTGCTCGGCGCGATCATCGGTGCAGCGACCGGCGGCGGCAAGGGCGCGGCGATCGGCGCGGCGACCGGCGCAGCAGCCGGAGCGGGCGTGCAGATTGTGACGCAGGGACGCAAGGTGAATGTGCCAGCCGAGTCGCTGGTGACGTTCCGCCTGGCGCGTGACCTGAACGTCGGCGTCGACGATACGGGCTATTCCCGTAACGGACGCCACTACCACCGCTATTAGCACTTCGGGATGCCGGATGAGGGCACGATGGCGCGCGTATGCGCGCGTCGTGCTTCCTCGATCTCAATCCATCGTCTGGCCGCCGCAGATGTTGTAGGTCTGGCCGGTGATCGCGGATGCGCCCGGTGAGGCAAGAAACATCACCAGCTCCGCGACTTCCTCGGGCTGGATGATCCGCTTGATCGGCACGGCTCCGAGCGCACTGTCTCGGAACTGCTCGAAGGTCTGACCGGTCGCCTTCGCTCCCATCCTCATACCCTGCGCCGCCATCTCGGTATCAACCCAGCCGGGACACAAAGCATTGACCGTGATCTGCTGCCCGGCGAGCTCCAGCGCCAGCGCGCGAGTAAACCCAATCACCCCGTGCTTCGACGCGCAATAGGCCGTGTAGCCAGGCACACCAAACCGTCCAAGCACCGATGCAATGTTGACGATGCGGCCGCCCGCTCGCATCATCGGCACCGCCTCGCGGGTGATCAGGTACATGCCGGTGATGTTGGTGTCGATGGTGGCGCGCCAGCGCGCGATGTCGGAGCCGGCGATCGGCTCTCCCCCGCCCATGCCGGCGTTGTTCACGAGCACGTCCAGGTGGTCGGTCGCGTCGCGCAGCCGCGCCATGCCGTCGGCCACCGAGCGCTCCTGGGTCACATCCATCTCGATCGCCAGCGCCCGTCCGCCAAGGCGCTCGAGATCGGTGGCCGTCGTGTCGAGCTGATCCTTCGTGCGTCCGGTGATTGCCACGAACGTGTCCGGGCCCGCAAACGCGTGCGCGATGGCGCGGCCGATTCCGCGGCCGCCGCCGGTAACCAGGGCAACTCTCATCAGTCTTCGTCTTTCTGGTGGTAGCGGGAGTATTCGTCCATGAAGGTCAGCGACGACATCGACGACATGCGGTCGAAGAAAAGGATGCCGTCGAGGTGATCGGTTTCGTGCTGAGCGACGCGAGCGGCAAAATCGTTGAGCCGCAGCTCGAACGGCTTGCCGTCGCGATCGAGAGCCTTGAGCAGGATGTCGGTAAACCTCGGCACCCGGCCGCGGATGTCAGGAATGCTCAGGCAGCCTTCCCAGCCCTCTTCTTTGCTCTTGGTCAACGGCGCGATCTCCGGATTGATCACCACCGTCGCCTCGGTCTTCGAATCGGGCTCCTCTTCGAGCAGCGCGACGAACACCCGCATGCCTTCGTGCACCTGGGGCGCGGCAAGCCCGACGCCGTGGTACTCGTGCATGGTGTCGATCATGTCGTCGATCAACTTCTGGATCAGCGGATCGCGGAGCTGACTCTTCTCGAACGGCTTCGCCCGCTCGCGCAGCACGGGATGCCCCATCCGCGCGACTTTCAGAATGGACATGGAGGAAGATTATAGGCCGCAGGGCTCACGGCCCGGCCCTCAGCACATGAACAATCCCCATCAACACGGCGCGACGTTTCGTTTCTGCCCGGTCTGCGGCGGAGTGCTCGAATCGCGGCTGCTGAGAGCCGGCGAGCCCGAGCGGCTGGTCTGCGCATCGTGCGGGTTCGTCTTCTATCTCGATCCGAAAGTCGCGGTCGGCACGATCATCAGCGATGCCGAGGGCCGGGTCGTCCTGGTCAGGCGCGCGATCGAGCCGGGCTACGGCAAGTGGGTCTTTCCCGGCGGCTACGTCGATCGCGGCGAAGAAGTAGAGGTGGGGGCGATTCGCGAGGCGCGTGAAGAAGCGGGACTCGACGTCCGGCTGGATCGCCTCATCAACGTCTACTCGTACCACGGCCGCACACCCATCGTCATCGTCTATGCGGCGACGATGACCGGTGGGTGCCTGGCATGTGATGAAGAAGGGCTCGAGGCCAGGTTCTTCAGCGCGGACGAGATCCCGTGGGACGAGCTCGCGTTCACGAGCACACAGGAAGCGCTGAAGGAGTTCTTCAGGCGATCGTGATTTCTTTCGCCAGGTAGACGTCCTGGATGGCGTTGAGCAGGCCGACGCCTTCCTTGAGCGGACGCTGAAACGCCTTGCGACCTGAAATCAGTCCCATCCCGCCGGCGCGCTTGTTGATCACCGCGGTCTTCACGGCTTCCTTGAGATCGGTCTCGCCCGCCGACGCGCCGCCGGAATTGATCAGCGGCGAGCGCCCCATGTAGCAGTTGGCGAGCTGATAGCGCGTCATGTCGATCGGGTTGTCGGTGGTGAGCTGCGAGTAGACCAGCTTGTGCGTCTTGCCGAAGTTGATCGCGGTGAAGCCGCCGTTGGTCTCGGGCAGCTTCTGCTTGATGATGTCGGCCTCGATCGTGACGCCGAGGTGATTGGCCTGGCCGGTGAGGTCGGCGGCCAGGTGGTAGTCGACGTCCTTGGTCTTGAACGCATTGTTGCGCGTGTAGCACCAGAGCACGGTGAACATCCCCATCTCGTGCGCCTGCTGGAACATCTGCGCCACTTCCTGGAGCTGCCGCTTCGATTCTTCCGAGCCGAAGTAGATCGTCGCGCCCACACCCGCCGCGCCCATGTCGAACGCCTGCTTGATGCTCGCAAACCGGATCTGATCGAACGAGTTCGGGTAGGAGATGAACTCGTTGTGGTTGAACTTCATGATGAACGGAATCTTGTGCGCGTACTTCCGCGCGACCGCTCCGAGCACACCCAACGTCGACGCGACCGCGTTGCAGCCGCCCTCCATCGCCAGCTTCACGATGTTTTCGGGATCGAAATACGCCGGGTTGGGCGCGAACGACGCGCCCGCGGAGTGCTCGATGCCCTGGTCGACCGGAAGGATCGACACGTAGCCGGTGCGGCCGAGGCGTCCGTGGTTGATCACCGACTGCAGCGCCGTCAGCACGCGGACGGGCCGGTCGGAGACGACGTGCACCCGATCCAGGAAATCGGGGCCGGGCAGGTGCAGCGTTTCTTTCGGGATGGTCTTGCACTGATGCTGCAGCAGCGACGCGTCGCTGCCGAGAATCGATTCAATCCGCGAGATTCCGCTGACGCCCTGCTCAAGTCCGGTCACTGAAGCCACTGTGCACCTCTTTTTCAGATCCTACCGCGCCCGAGCCCTTGGCGGAGGCGGGGTATTTGAAGTCCTCTACGACCGCTTCGGCCACCGCGCGCTCGACCAGTTCGTCGATCGGCAAGGCCGCTTCGGCTCTTTCAATGTCGGCAAGCCGCGACCGCGTCTGCGGATTCCGCGGCGTAAACAGCGTGCAGCAATCCTGGTCGGGAATGATCGATATCGGGTACGAGCCGATCTTGATCGCCTCGGCGGTGATCTCTTCCTTGTCCATGCCGATGAGCGGCCTGAAGATCGGCAGCCCCGCGACCGCGCCAATCACCGCCAGGTTTTCGAGCGTCTGTGATGCGACCTGGCCGACGACGTCGCCGGTGACGAGGGCCTGGGCGCCCCGCTCTCGGGCAATGCGCTCGGCAATGCGCAGCATCAGCCGGCGGTAGACGACGACGCGCATCGGTCCGGGGACAGCGAGCACGACCTGCTGCTGGATGTCGCCGAATGCGACGAGATACAAGCGCGACCGCTGCTGCCAGCGCGTGAGCAGCGTGACCAGCTCGCGCGCCTTGTCCTGCGAGGCCTTCGACAGGATCGGATAGCTGTGGAAATGGATAAAGGTCACCGTGCAGCCGCGCTTCATCATGCGGTGCGCGGCAACCGGCGAATCGATGCCGCCCGAGGTCAGGCACGCGACCCGGCCGGCGGTGCCGCTTGGGAGGCCGCCGGGGCCCCGCTCCTTGCCGAAAAAGTAGAACGCCTCGTTCGTCAGCAGCTCGACGCGGATCTCGAGCTCGGGATTGTCGAGATCGACCTTCCATCCGCGCGCTTCCTGGATCAGTCCGCCAACCTGCCGCTCGATTTGCGGCGAGGTCATCGGAAAGCGCTTGTCGGCGCGCCGCGCCGAGACGCGGAAGCTCGAACAGGATCTGCCCTCGAGGTCGCGGAGGATCGCCGCGGTGATGACGTCGAGGTCCAGAGCCGTGCGCCCCGCGTAAGAAAAGTTGCCGATGCCAAACGTCTGGCGGATACGATCGCCGACCTGCTCGCGGGTCGCGCCGGGGCCGAGCACCATTTCGATGCGGCCCATCAACGGACGCACGGCAGTCACGTCGAGATCGGCGACCGCGCCGCGCAGGTTCCGCACCAGCTTTCCCAGGAACCACGGCCGGTTCTTACCTTTGAGCGCGAGCTCGCTGTAATGGATGACGATCGAGTTCATGAAGCCTTCACCGCGTCGGCGGCAGCGTGGCCGCTGATCACGGCACCCTCGATGGTAGCTGGCAGGCCGGTGTCGATCCAGTCGCCCGCCAGGAACAGCCCCGGCACATCGGTTCGCATCGACGGACGAGGCGGCTGGCCCGGCGCCACCGAAAAGGTGGCCCGCTTCTCGCGCACCACCACCGCGCGCACCATCTTCGCGTCCTGCGCCGCGGGCAACGCGGCAGTGATCTCCTCGAGCGCAAGCGCGATCAGCTCCTGGTTGGTGCGCGCCACCACCGATTCCGCGCCACTCGACACCAGCGACAGGTGCGACGCGTCCTTGCCGAAGACGGTCCGCTTGTCGAACACCCATTGAAAGGTTCTGCCAGGCAGACCCACGAACGTCCGGTCGGTCACGACCCGATCGAACCAGAGGTTCACGGTCACGATCGGCGACGCCGCCGTCCGCTGCGCCGATTGCACAACGGGCGCAAGGCCAGGAGTCGGATCGATCAGGCTGTCGGGCAGCGCAAACCACGGAACGGCGCACACGACTGCGGGCGCGATGAACTTTTCGTTTCGCGTCCGGACGACGACGCGCTGCGGCATCGAGCCTTTGGCGCCGTAGAGGCTCTCACCGCAAATCACCGCGGCGGGAGTGCTGGTGCGAAACGTGCCGCCGTGCTGCTCGATGAAGATCCGCGCGGGCCGGGCGTACATGTCGTCAAGCGGTTTCACGGGAAGGGCCAGCGCTGAATCGCGACGGCTGGTGCCAAACAGCAACGCCAGTACGCGCGCGAACGGCAGCGCCGCCGCCACGTCGATCGATTGATTCAGCGCCGCCACCGCGAGCGGCTCCCACAGCAGCTCGATCGTGCGCGGTGTCTGGGCGTGCCGCTCGAGCCATTGCCGGACGTTCTCCATCGGATGCGGCGGCATTCCCGAACGGCCGCGCGCGAAGGCGATCGCCTGCTGCATGTGCAGCACCGACCAGCGATCGTGCAGCCCGAGCGCCTTCCAGGTGGCGACGCCAGCAAGCAGATGGAATGGTGACGGCAGCGGTGGGCAACGCAACCGCGACCGAACGCCGCGGCGATCGACCACGTCGATCGCCAGGCTGTCTTGCACGTTGACGTTCCATTCGGCGCCGACGCGCTGGAGAAAGCGCAGCGTCTCGCGGTAGCAGCCGAACAGCACGTGCTGGCCGTTGTCGACGCGCTCGCCGGTCACCGGATCGGTGAACGCCGTCGCGCGACCTCCGAGCGTCGGCCGCGCCTCGAGCACCAGCACTCGCGCGCCGCGCTCCGCCAGCAGCGTCGCGGCGCTGAGCCCGGCAAATCCAGCGCCTATGACGATCGCGTCAGGGCCCAAGCTATCTCGATGCCTCTGCGCCTCGGTGTGCGGTCGCGGTGAGCAGCGTGCGAAGCCAGATCTTCAAGGCGATGACCGCGCGTGCCGGTCTCGGCACGCGGATACGCTGGGTGAAGACGTCGTAGGCTGCCTGCTCGATGCGCTGGAGGATGGCGAAGTAGATCCCGCCCATGATCTCGGCCGCTACCAGGCTCCGCGCATCGCCCGGCGGCAGGTCGGCGGAGGCGCGGCGGTAGTACTCGCGCGCGCGCGCGCATTCATGGCGAAGCAGCTCGCGCACCGCCGGCGTGACCTTGCCATCACGCAGCGCCTGCTCGCTGACGCCGAAGCGTTCGAGGTCCTCGAGCGGAAGGTAGATTCGGTCGCGTCGTAGATCGGTGGCGACGTCGCGAACGATGTTGGTCAGCTGGAGCGCCATGCCAAGGTCAACGGCATAGTCGCGCGTGCGCGGATCGCGGTAGCCGAAGATCTCGACGCAAATCAGGCCGACCATCGAAGCCACCCGGCCGCAGTACTCGGTGAGCGCCTCGAACGTCGGATAACGCGTGTGGTCGAGATCCATCTCGACGCCGCGAATCAGCTCTTCGAACGGCGCGCGCGGCAGGTTGAATTCCTGGACCACCGGCTTGAGCGTGCGCCCCTGCTCGGTCGACGGCGTCTGGCTGGCGTCGAAACAGGCTGCAACTTCGCGTCGCCACATCGCCAGCTGCTCCGCCACGCTCCCCGCATCGCCCGGCGCCGCTTCGTCAACCGCATCGTCCACCGCGCGGCAGAAGTCCCAGACCGCGATGATCGCGCTGCGCTTGCGCGGCGGCAGCACGAGAAACGAATAGTAGAAGCTGGTGTCGCGGCTCATGATCTGACCGGAGGCCTAAAGGCCTCCGGCTACCAACCTCGGGTGGGCCGACTGCCAGGTGAGCATGCGCCAGGCAAACCAGGGTGCGTCGGCGGCACCGAGCGTTGGCCGATTGTGGATGACGTCGAAGCGCTGGTCTTCGACGCGATCGAGGATGCGGACGCCGCCGAGCCAGGTGGCGCGCAGCTCGTAGCGCAATCGTCCGCGCACGGCGTCGCACAGCGGACGGCCAGCTTCAAAGAGCGCGCGCGTGCGTGCCGCGGCTGCGGCCAACGCCTTCTGCCAGGCCGGCGGCAACTGGTTGCCGCGAAGGCCGTCCTCGCGCGCGCCGTGCATCCGCAGCTCCTCCAACGGCAGGTAGATTCGCCCGCGATCAAAATCCACTTTCAGGTCTTGCCAGAAATTCGCCAGCTGCAGCGCGGTGCAGATGCGATCGGACCATTCGTCCATCTGCGGATCGTCGTGACCGGCGATGCGCAGCACCAGGCGTCCGACCGGATTCGCGGATCGACGGCAGTAATCGAGCACGTCAGCCCACGTCCCGTACCGCGTGGTCGTCACGTCCTGGCGAAACGCGCTCAACAAGTCTTCGAACAAGCTCACCGGGAGAGCGCATTCGCGAATGCTCGCACCGAGCGCGAGGAAGATGTCGACCGTGTCGGCGGGCTCGCCTGGCGCGGGCGGATCGCCGGGATGCGGCGAAGCCGCGGCCTGCGACAGACGCTTGCGCCAGCCGGCGAGCAGTCGCAGGCGCTCATCGGCGGTCAGCGCGCCCTCGTCCGCGAAGTCGTCTGCGGTTCGCGCAAACGCATAGAGCGCCGCGACGTGACGCCGCATCCTGCGCGGCAGGAACAGCGAGCCCACTGGAAAGTTCTCGTAGTGTCCCCGCGACCCTACCATTCGATCTCCGGCGCCTTCGCGCGGTGGTTCACGGCGCGCGCCATCACGAACAGCAGGTCCGACAAGCGATTCAGGTAGACGATGACGATCGGCTCGGTGGCGTCGGGACCGAGGGCGATCACGCGACGTTCCGCGCGCCGGCACACGGTTCGCGCCAGGTGCAGGAGTGATCCGGCGGGAGAGCCGCCCGGCAGGATGAACTTTCGCAGCGGAGGCAGCTCGCTCTCGAGGCGATCGATCGTCTGCTCGAGACGCTCGATGTCGGGCTCGGTAATCGCCGCCTTGGTGACACGGGCGGCGATCCTCGCCGAGGGATCCGCGAGCCGCGCGCCAAGCGCGAACAGGTCTTTCTGGATCGCTTCGAGCGCGTCCGCGATATCGGCATCGACGCCGGCCGCGCGTGCGGCGCCAAGACAGGCGTTGACCTCGTCGACCTCGCCGTAGGCGTCGACACGCGCATCGGCCTTCGAGACGCGCGTGTTGTCGAACAGCGAGGTTTCGCCGCTATCGCCGGTCTTTGTGTAAATCTTCATCGTCAGGAGATTCTGTAAATCTTCATGGACGCGTGGAATTATAGGTGCGGATGTCTGCTTCTTCCCTGCCGCCCCCTGCCGCCCGCCAGCGGTTTCGCCGGAAGCTTCTCACCTGGTATCGCGCCAACGGACGGGACCTGCCGTGGCGTCGCACCGATGACCCGTACCACATCCTGGTGTCGGAAATGATGCTGCAGCAGACGCAGGTCGATCGCGTGCTGCCGAAATATCACGAGTGGCTCGAGCGGTTCCCGTCGCTGACCGCGCTGGCGTCCGCGCCCGACAAGGAAGTTGACGCCGCGTGGCGGCCGCTCGGCTACAACATCCGGCCGCGCCGCCTGCACACCATCGCGCGCGAATCGGTGGCGCGCTTCGGCGGCGAGCTGCCATCGGACGAAGCGACGCTCCTCTCCTTCAAGGGCATCGGCGCCTACACCGCGGGAGCGATTCGCAGCTTTGCCTTCGGACAGCGCGCGGCGATTCTCGACACCAACGTCGCGCGAGTGCTCTTCCGCGTGTTCGTCGGCCGTGGCGACGCCAAGGCCCACGCCATGCGGAAGCGCCTCTGGTCGCTGTCCGAGACCCTGGTGCCGCACAAGCACGTCTTCGATTTCAATCAGGCGCTGATGGACCTGGGCGCCATCGTCTGCGTGGCGCGAAAACCGAAATGCGCGGTGTGTCCGATGACCAAGCTGTGCCGCTCGTACCGGCCAGGGAGCGATATCAGCTGAGCTTCCGATCACAGTTCTGCTGCTGAGCTCTGATCCCGGATTGCGCGTGCTAGCGTACTCCTCAAATGCATCGCGCGATGGAGACGCTTCAGCCTGCTGAACAGCAGCGCGGCTCGACTCGCAGTCACGCCGAGCCGCGAGTCGTTCGCATCCTGATGATCGACGACGACCCGCAGGCCGGTGCGCTGATCGAGATGGCCCTGTCGGACGCGCGATTCGAACGCGAGCTCGAAGTCGTTCCAACTGCCACGGCCGGCCTCGAACGAATCAAAGCAGACGAACACGACATCTTCCTGATCGATCAACAGCTTCCTGACGGCACCGGACTTCAGCTGATTCGCGACGCCAAAGCCGCCGGCGCCAACAAGCCACTCATCCTGCTGACCGGGTATGGAAGCGGCGCGCTCGATGAGGCGGCGCTCGATGCCGGGGCGACTGACTACGTCGAGAAGCACCTCGTCGGCCCGCAGCTCGAGCGCGCGATTCGCTATGCGCTTCGCCATTGGCGCACCGGCCGGGCGCTGCACGATCGCGAGGAGCAGCTGCGCCACGCGCAGAAGATGGAAGCGATCGGCCGACTCGCGGGCGGCGTCGCCCACGACTTCAATAACCTCCTCACCGCCGTGGTCGGCTACGCCGATCTGATCCGCGAGCGGCTCGGTGCCGACGACCCGACGGCGCGGGATGTGGGGGAGATTCGCAAGGCTGCCGATCGCGCGACGGCGCTGACCCGCCAGCTGCTCGCGTTCAGCCGCAAGCAGTTTCTCAACACCACGGTGATGGATCTCAACGAAACGGTCTCGGGCCTGCAGCACATGCTGCCGCGCGCCATCGGCGACCACATCGAGACCACGATCGAGCTGGCGCCGAATCTCTCGCGCATCCGCGCCGACGCCAGCCAGATGGACCAGGTGCTGGTCAATCTGGTGCTCAATGCGCGCGACGCGATGCCGTCTGGCGGCCGCCTCTCGATCACCACCGAGAACGTGTTTCTCGATCACGAGCGGCTCGACGCGGAAGGCCTGGCGCTCTCTCCCGGCCCGTACGCGATGCTGGCAATCAGCGACACCGGGCTCGGCATGGACGAGTCGACACGAGCCCGGGTCTTCGAGCCCTTCTTCACCACCAAGCCCAAGGGCAAGGGCACCGGCCTCGGGCTCGCCACGGTCTACGGCATCGTCGATCAGAGCGGCGGCGGCATTGCGCTCGACACCGCGCCCGGACGCGGCACTTCGGTTCGGATCTACCTGCCGGTCACCAACGCCGTCGCCGACGCGACAGAACCGGCGAGCACCTCCGTCGATCTCGCGAGCGGCGGCTCGGAGACAATCCTGCTGGTCGAAGACAACGAGGCGATACGCGAGCTCTCCGGACGCGCGTTGCGCCGGCGCGGCTACACCGTGCACGAAGCGCGCACCGCCGAAGAGGCGATCGAGTGGGCGCAGGCATCGGGCGTAAAACTCGATCTGCTGGTGACCGATGTCATAATGCCGGGTCTCAGCGGACCAAACCTGGCCGCGCGCCTCATGACACTCACTCCGCAGCTCCGCGTGCTCTACATGTCTGGATTCACCGACGATGCGACGCCGGCGCATGGGAAGTACTGGGGAGGCGTGCCGCTGCTGCAGAAGCCGTTCACGCCTGGCCAGCTGGCAGAGCGCGTCAGGCTCTGTCTCGATAGTCCTGTCAGTCGCGCGTGAGCCGCATCGACGCGTGATCGTCGTCGCCGCTGTCATCGAAGAAGACAACCGCTTTCTGCTCACACGGCGCCAGCCTGGCGTTCACCTGGAAGGCATGTGGGAGTTTCCGGGCGGAAAGATCGATCCAGACGAGACCCACACCGCCGCGCTTCAGCGCGAGATCAAGGAAGAGCTCGATGCGGGCGTGAGCGTCGGCGAGCTTGTGTTCGAGACGACCCACCAGTATCCGGACCGAGCGATCACGCTGTTTTTCTATCGCTGCACGCTGGTGGGAAATCCGCGGCCGCTGCTTGGGCAGGAGATGCGGTGGGTGCCGCGCGGCGAGCTGGCGTCGCTCGGCTTTCCTCCCGCCGACGAAGCGCTGATTACGCTTCTACTGGAATCGGGCGCGCGCTGACGGTCGCCGCGACACGGCTGCCGCCGCGGTCGACTTCGACCTGCGTCCCGGGCTCGACGAAATCGCGGTGCACGTAGCCGAGAGCCACCGCGCCGGCGCGGCTCGATGGCGCGGCGCTGGTCACGAATCCGATTTCGCGCTCCCCTGACCAGATCTTCGTTCCGCGCGACGGCGGGTCTCCATCGAGGCGCAGCGCCACGAGCTTTCGCGCCACCCGGCCCTGGCCGCGGTGCAGCACGCGAATGATGACTTCCTGCCCGACGTAGCAACCCTTGGTCAGCGAGATCGCGCGACCTTCGATGCCCGCTTCGAGCGGAATCGTGTCGTCGGTCATGTCGACGCCGAACAGCGGATACCCCGCTTCGATGCGCGCGGTCTCGATCGCGTCGGGCTCGGCAATCACGGCGCCCTCCGCCTGCAGCGCACGTTTCAAGTCGTCCGCGCGAGCGGGTTCGACGTAGACACAAAATCCCGGAACGCCAAGCTGACTGACGCGCGCGACGACGACGGGTGATCCTGAAAACTCGGCGCGGGCGTTGTGATATTCGGGCCAGTCGCGGACCGTAACGGTCCGCGCCGCATCGGGACTGAGTACGCGCTCGAGAATGGCTGCTGCCTGCGGACCGTGAATCCACACGCTGGTCAGCGCGCCGGACAAGTCGGCAAACTGCACGTCCTCGCTGAAGAGAAACTGATCGAGCCGCTGCAGCGTCGCCGGCGCGAGCTCGGCGGGCACGTCGATCAGCATCATGTCGCCCGATTCGAAGATGTGCAGATCCGTGAGCATGCGCCCCTGCGGCGTCAGCCATGCGGAGTAGCAACCGCTGCCGGCTTTGAGCGCCTGCACATCGTTGGTGAGCAGGCCCTGCAGAAAAGCCGAGCGGTCTTTGCCGGAGAGGCCGATGGCGGCTCTCGGCGCAACGGCGCCAATGGCGGCGCCTTCCTTCAGAGCGCGGTAAGAATCGGAGAACACCTGATAGGATTCGACTTGAATGCCTGCTCTGTATTGTATCTGGGCGCTCATCCTTCTTCTTGCGGCGCCGGCGGCGGCTCAGCAGGCCGCGCCGGTGACGCACACGAGCGGCTTCACCATTTTCCTGCAGGGCGCACCGATCGGACGCGAAGACGTCACCACGCGCGAGGATGCGAACGGTCTCGTCATCACCGCGCAGGCGCGGCGAAGCCCGCCAGCGATCACCGCCTCCGGCACACTCGAGATTCGCTACGCGGCTGACGGATCGCCGCAATCCGTACTGCTCGAATCAACCAACGACGGCCAGCTGCTGAGGCTGCGCACCCGGTTCGCCGACGGCAACGCGATCTCCGAAGGCAACCAGGGCACGGCACCGATCACCAAGACCGACAAGATCACGCCGAACGTCGTGCTGCTTCCGAATGGCTTCTTCGGTCCGCACGTCGCGCTCGCCCGCCGGCTCGCCAGGCTCGACGCCGGTAGCGAGCTGCGCGCCTACATTCCGCCGTACGCCGAAGTCGGCATCCAAATCTCCGCCGTCAACACGCAGCGCATCCAGACCGGATCGTCGACGCTCGAAGTCCGCACCTACGAGCTGCTCTTCGCCAACCCGAACGGCATCCTCAACATGACGCTGTCGGTCGATGAGAGCGGCGGCCTGGTCAGCGTTCGCATCCCGGCACAGCAGCTCGACATCGTGCGTGACGATGTGTCGTCGGCGACGACGCGCACGCAGACGCACACGAATCCTGGCGACGAGCCGGTCACCATCCCCGCGTCCGGTTTCAATCTCGGAGCGACGCTGACACGTCCGGCCGCTCGTGCGGGTGCGCCTGCCCGGCTTCCGGCGGTGATCCTGTTGCCCGGCTCGGGCGTTGGCGACCGCGACGGCGTCGCGGCGGGAGTGCCGACGATGGGCCAGCTGGCGGGAGCGATTGCCGATGCCGGCTTCGTCGCGGTGCGCTTCGACAAGCGCGGCTACGGCCAGAGTGGTGGGCGCGCCGAGTCGGCGACGCTCAACGATTTCGCCGAGGACGGCCTCGCGGTGATGAAGTGGCTGACATCGCGGAAAGACATCGATCCCAAGCGCATTGCCGTGATCGGGCATTCAGAGGGTGCGTGGGTGGCGCTGCTGGCCGCCGCGCGTGAAAAGAAGCTCGCCGCGGTGGCAGCGATCGCCGCTCCGTCGGTGACCGGGTCCGAGCTGGTCCTCGAACAGCAACAGCACGTCCTCGACCGCATGAACGCGACGGCTGCGGATCGCCAGGCGAAGGTGGAGCTGCAGACCAAGATCAATGCGGCGGTGATCAGCGGACGCGGCTGGGAGGCGGTGCCGCCCGACGTCAAGCGCCAGGCGGATACGCCGTGGTTTCAAAGCCTGCTGACGTTTGACCCCGCGAAGGTGATCAAGGACGTGCGGCAGCCGATCCTCTTCGTGCACGGCGAGCTCGACAAACAGGTTCCCGTCTCGCACGTCGATCGGATTTCGGATCTTGCGCGCAAGCAAAGCAAGTCGAAGTCGGTGTCGGTCGTCACCGTGAAGGGCGTGAACCACCTGCTGGTTCCCGCGGTCACCGGCGAAGTGGACGAATACGCCACCCTCACCGATCGCAACATCAGCAAGGACGTCTCGAGCGCGATCACCGACTGGCTGACGAAAACCTTCGCGGCAGTGAGGTAGCCGGAGGCCTTCAGGCCTCCGGGCGTATGCACAAACCCCTTCTCGTCCTCGCCGTGTGTGGGATGCTCGTGGCGATGGCGCTCGCTCAATCCACCGGCAACTCGCAGCGTGGCAAGGGACTCACCGAAGTCGAAGGACTGAAGGTCGGCCAGATCACGCTGACCGAGCGTCCGACCGGCTGCACGGTCATCCTCGTCGACGGCCCTGGCGCGCCAGGCGGTGTGTCGCAGCGCGGCGGCGCGCCGGGCACGCGCGAGACCGATCTTCTCGATCCGCTCAACCTCGTAGATAAGGTCAACGCGATCGTGCTGGCCGGCGGCAGCGCCTACGGCCTCGATGCGGCACAGGGCGTCGTCCGCTATCTCGACGAGCACAAGATCGGCTGGAACGTCGGACCGGCAGGCGTCGTACCGATTGTCCCGTCGGCGATTCTTTTCGACCTTGGCTTCGGCGGGGATCCGAAGATTCGTCCGACCGCGGATTGCGGCTACAAGGCGGCGGCTGCCGCCACCGACGGTCCGGTGCAGGAAGGCAACGTCGGCGCCGGCGCCGGTGCGACGATCGGCAAGGTCGCGGGCGCGGGTCGGTCCATGAAGAGCGGCATCGGCTCGGCGGCGATTCGGCTGCCGAATGGTCTGACGGTGGGCGCGATCGTCGCGGTCAACGCCGTCGGTGACGTCATCGACCCTTCTACCGGCCAAGTGGTTGCGGGCGTGCGGACGCAGGACGGCAACGCGCTCGCCGATGCGCGGAAGCTCCTTCGCGACGGCAGCCTGGTGCAGGCCGCTCCGCCGCGAGCCGGCGGCAACACCACGCTCGCCGTCGTCGCCACCAACGCCAAGCTCTCGAAAGTTGAAATCAGCCGCGTGGCGCTGATGGCGGATGACGGCCTGGCGCGCGCGATCGCCCCGTCGCACACCATCGGCGACGGCGACACGGTCTTTGCCCTCGCTACCGGCCGGTGGAACGGCCAGATCGATCCCAGCATCGTCGGCGCGCTTGCCGCCGACGTTCTCGCCGAAGCGATCATCCGCGCGGCGGCGCAGGCTGACAGTCTCGGCGGGCTGCCGTCGGCGCGGCAGCTTGGCACGGTGCCTTCCCGCCTGCGTTGAACATTCACCTCACCCTTCTCATCGTCTACTCGGTAGGCGTGGTCGCGCTCGGGTTGTGGACGGCGCGTCTCGTCCGCAACAGCGGCGACTTCTTCGTCGCCGGCCGGCGGCTGGGTCCTGGGCTGATCTTCACGACGATGATCGCGGCAAACATCGGCGCGGGATCGACCGTCGGCGCGGCATCGCTGGCGTATCGAGATGGCATCAGTGCGTGGTGGTGGGTCGGATCGGCGGGTCTCGGCTCAATCGTGTTTGCAACGCTGGTCGCGCCAAAGCTGTGGCGCCTTGCGAGCACGCACAACTTCTACACGACCGGCGACTACCTGGAGTTTCGGTACGGGCCGGCGGTGCGAGCGACGGCGACGGCGCTCGTGGGTCTCGGATCGCTCGCGCTGCTTGCCGGACAGCTGATCGCCGGCGCGGCGATTCTCAACGTGATTACCGGCATCCCGCGCTGGGCGGGCGCGTTGATCGGCGGCGGCATCATGACGATCTACTTCACCGCCGGCGGATTGCTCGGGTCGGCGTGGGTCAACACCGTGCAGCTGGCGGTGATGATGACCGGATTCGCCGTCGCGCTGCCGGTGCTGATGAACGGTGTCGGCGGTTTCAACACGCTATTTGAAACGCTGCCGGTGTCGTTCAGCGACATGACGTACTCGGCCGGGCCCGGATCGGGATGGACGCTGCTCGCGTTGACCGGACCGGCGTTCATCATCTCGCCAGGCCTCATTCAGAAGTCGTGGGGCGCGGCCAGCGAGCGCGCGCTGCGGGTAGGGATCGGCCTCAACGCGATCGTCCTGCTGGTATTTGCGTTCGTGCCGGTATTGATTGGCATGATCGCGCGCTCGGCTGGAATCGACGTGGCGGATCCGAATGCCGTGCTCCCCACCGTGCTCGCCAGGCAGCTGCCGCCGTGGCTCGGCGCGCTCGCGCTCGCAGCGGTGTTTTCGACCGAGGTCGACACCTGCGACGCGATTCTCTTCATGCTCTCGACATCCGCCTCAAAGGATCTCTACAAGCGGTTCATCAGACCCGAGGCGACCGATGCGCAGCTGCTGCGAGTCGCGCGACTGTCGGCGCTCGGCGGCGGAATTGCCGGCGTGCTGATGGCGATCTGGCTGCAAACGGTGATCGGAGCGCTGACGATCTTCTACTCGCTGCTGGTGGTGACGTTGTTCGTCCCCATCCTCGGCGGCTTGTACGTGCAGCGCGCGCGCGAGCGCGACGGACTCGCCGCGATCGCGGCAGGCGTGTTGACGTTGTTCGTGGTGCGCTTCGGCCTGGCCGGCCGATACGCGTGGCTCGATCCGACGTTGGCTGGAGTGATCGCCGCGGCGATCGTGTTTGGAATCATGGTGCGTGTGGCTCGTCGCGGCGAAAACGTCTAGCATTGGGAACGATATGAAAACCTACAAGATTGCGGTCATTGCCGGCGACGGCATTGGCCAGGAAGTGATTCCCGCGGGGATCGAGGTATTGAAGATTGCGGCGGCTGCGGGCGGCTTCGCCTGCGAGTTCACGCAGCTCGGCTGGGGCTCCGAATATTACCTGCGCCACGGCCGCATGATGGACGCCGACGCGGTCGAGAAGCTGATGGCGTTCGACGCGATCTATCTGGGCGCGATTGGCGATCCGCGCGTGGCCGATTACGTTTCGGCGCGAGAGATGATCCTGCCGCTGCGGCAGAAGCTGTTCCAGTACGTCAACCTGCGGCCGATGCGGCTGCTGCCGGGAATTGGCTCGCCGCTGGCGAGCCGCACCGCGGCTGACATCGACATGATTTGCGTCCGCGAAAACTCCGAGGGCGAGTATTGCGGCATTGGCGGACGGCTGCATGCCGGCACGCCGTACGAGATGGCCGAGCAGACGGGCGTGTTCACGCGGATGGGGATCGAGCGGATCGCCCGCTACGCCTTCACCCTCGCGGCGGGACGGCCCCGCAAGATGCTGGCGAGCGCCACCAAATCAAACGCGCTGCAGCACGTGATGGTGTTCTGGGACGAAGTCGTCGGCGAGGTCGCCAAGGAATTCCCGCAGGTCGAGTACCGCAAGTATCACGTCGACGCCATGGCGGCGCGGATGATCACGCATCCGCAGACGCTCGATGTCATCGTCGCATCGAATTTGTTCGGTGACATCCTTACCGACATCGGATCGGCGATCTCCGGAAGCCTCGGCGTCGCGCCGGGCGGCAACATCAATCCCGACCGAACCGCACCGTCGATGTTCGAACCGATCCACGGCTCGGCGCCCGACATTGCCGGTAAGGGCATCGCCAATCCGATCGCCGCGATCTGGGCCGGCGCGATGATGCTCGACCACCTCGGCGAGCGTGCCGCGCACGACAACATCCTCCGCGCGATCGAGCGCGTGATCGGCGATGCCAGCGTGAAGACGCCTGACCTCGGTGGACGCGCGACGACGGCGGAGATGACCAAGGCGGTCAGCACGGCACTGACTCAACTCACACGTTGAAGGGAGACTCCGTCATGAGATCGATTGCTGTCATCGTCGCCCTGCTGGTTGCCGGAGTATCACTCGTTGCGCAGCAGGCGCGTCCGCTCAGTCCGGTGGGAACGGCGTCGGCGCAGGTGCTCGGCAAGTGGGTGAAGGGCGAGACGACTGCCTACACCATGGGTGGTGAGCGTTATCTCGAAGGCAAGTGGATCGACATCACCTACGGCCGGCCGCTGCTTCGCGGGCGCGAGGCCTTTGGCGGCACTGGCGCCGAATACGGCAAGGCGACCTACGCCGGTGCGCCGGTCTGGCGCGCGGGCGCGAACCTCTCGACCCGCATCAAGAGCGAGGTGCCGCTGTCGATCGGCGGCAAGACGATGCCGGCTGGTGAGTACAGCGTGTTCATCGAGCTGAATAAGCCCACCGAGTGGACGTTCATCGTCGCCGACTGGGCGGTCGCGCCCAAGCTCAATGCCGGCATTCCGGGCGCGCTGTTCGGCGCGTTCGATTACACACCGGAGAAAGACATCCTGCGCGCGCCGATGAAGGTGGAATCGCTGCCATTCAAGGTGGAGCAGCTCGAGTGGCAGTTCGTCGACATGACCACCGACGGCGGCCACATCGCGATCATGTGGGACAAGGTGTTCGCGTCGGTGCCGTTCAAGGTGGCGCGCTAGGGCGCCCTGCCGATCAGCGCGATCACGTCGTCGCCTCCCTGCCGCAAGCCCACGGCTTCGAAGGGAGTTTCGACGATCTTGTTCGGACCCGGACTGAGCACCAGGATCGTCTGACCGCCGGGACGCGAAAAGACACCGATGTTGACGGCGTAGCGCGATCCCCACGGGTCGGCAGACAGGCCTTCCATATAGGGACCTTTCCAGCGCAGCGAGCCGCCGCCAACCGCCTGCATGCTGTAGCCGGCGTCGTTATCGACCAGGTGAGCCGACAGCGTCTGTGTTTGACGATTGTCGAGAGGCGCGAGCCACTCGGCAGTCGCCGTCCCGCCATCGCTTTCCGGAATCTCCCCGGCGCTGACCAGCAGCGACGGCCGCACCGTCTGGTGCCCTCCGATCCGCCCGACGTCGGCGGCAAGCCTGATGATCGAGATGGCGATGACGCGCGCATCGCCAACCGCCTTGATGTTGTGCGCGGTGTCGAGATACTCCTGCATGTGAGGAGCCGCCGTTGCCGACAGCATCGAGACCGCGCTGATGACCGCCGACGTCTCCACCGTTGAAAAGCCGGCGCACGCGGCAACCAGCGCAAGTGTGTATCGCTTCATGGTCCTCGCCGCGTCCAGCGCCATACTGCCCACACGCCCGGCACCACCGCCCACGCGCTCAGGTACAGGAGTCTCGCGGCATTGTCGGTCAGCGTTTCACCGCCGGAGAACGCGCCGAACAAGCCGTCGCTGAGGGTGGCCGCAGGCAGCACCCAGTGCACCTGCGCCCACGCGTCCGGCATCATGGCGGCCGGCAGCGCAGTACCGCTCAGCGCCATCATCGGAATGAAGATGAGATTGGCCAGCGTGTTGGCCACATGTGGAGAGGGTGCGATCGTCGCGACCGCAAATCCGAGGGCCGCGAACGCCGCCGTCCCGATGGCGGCGAGCACGATCACGCTGAGGGCCCCGCCCGTCCACGCCACGCCGAACACGGCTCGCGCGATCAGGATCTGGAGGAGCGCCGCGGCGAAGACCAGGGTCGTCCTGGCGCAGACCGCCGCGGAGACGGGAATACCCGCCGGCACCGGCGTCAGCCAGTAACGCCGGAAGACGCCGCGCTCGCGGGCGGCGCTGAGTCCCACCGAGACGCTGAACAGCGCATTGGCCATGATGCCTATCGTCACGATGCCGGCGACGAGCGTCACCTTGACGGCGGCGTCGCCTCCACTCAGCACCCCGAGGAACAATGTCAGAAGGATCACGAAAAACCAGACATTCCAGAACACCAGCTGGCGATCGCGAAGGATCAGGCGCAGATGGCGGCCGGTGAGTGTCAGGAAGAGGCGGAACATCTACGCCGCGGCGTCGCCGCGCTCCTTCGTGAGAGATAGGAACACGTCCTCGATGGTCTGCTGCCGCATGCCGAGTGTGACCGCCTTGAGGTTCATCGTTTCGAGCAGCCGGATGACGGCGCGAAGGGTGGCGGTGCCATCTCTCGACACCAGCGTGTACTGCGAGCGGTCCATGGCGGCGTCGATCACGGCGTCGAGCGCCATCACCGCGTCGATTGGCAGCTGCGGCTTGAGCAGCTCGAAGGTCACGTGTACTGGCGTACGGGCTTGCGCCACCAGTGCCGCCGGCGCGTCAGCGGCGATCAACCGGCCGCGATGGATGACCGCGATCCGGTCGCTCAGCGCCGCGGCTTCATCGAGGCGATTGGTCGTGATCACCGACGTCCGTCCGTGCTCGCGCCGGTCGCGCAGGATGTCCCAGACCATCCGTGAGGCTTCCGGATCGAGATCGCGGGTCGGCTCGTCGGCGAAGAGGACGACCGGATCATTCAGCAGCGCCAGCGCCAGCGACAGGCGCTGCACGAGATCGGGCGACAAGCCGTCCACGGCTCGCGTACGGATCTCGTGGAGGCCCAGCTGACGAAGCGTCCGGTCGGGATCGGCCCGTTCGTAAAAGCCCGCGAACAGCCGCACCGCCTCATCAATCGTGATCTTCCGCTCGACAGTGACCCGCTTCGGCGCAACACCGATCCGCTGCTTGACCGATCGTGGAAACTGGCGCGGGTCGGCTCCGCAGACGATGAACTGCGACGCCAGCACCGGCTGCAGACCGACCAGCGCCTCGAGCAGCGTCGTCGTCCCCGAACCGGTGCGGCCGACGATCGTGAAGATCTCTCCGGGCAGGATGTCGAGATCGATGCCGGTCAGCGACGGCGCGATGCCCGCAGGCGTGTTGAGGTCGCGGGCGAACACGATCGTATCGAGCGCCAGCGGCGCGTCGGCGGTACTCACACGGCAATCCCCGCAAACGCCACTGGACCAGCGGTTTGCGCGGCCAGCTTGATCAGTCGTCCGGTGGCGCAGAGCGCGGTGAATTCCTTGACGAGCTCGGGCCGGTGCCAGCCGCGCTCGGCCTCTGCTGTCAGCTCAGTGCACGCCCTCTCGGGTGAGACCGCCTTGCGATAGACGCGGTCCGTCGTCAGCGCGTCATACACGTCGGCCACGGCGGTGACCTGCGCGAGCAGCGGTATGGCATCACCACGAAGACCGTCCGGATACCCGCTGCCGTCCCACCGCTCATGGTGGTGCCTGACGATCGGCCGCACCAGCCTGAGCAGACGAAGGTTTCCGCACAGCGAATCGCCGACGATGGTGTGGCGCTTCATGACCGCGTATTCGTCGGGTGTCAACGGCGCCGGCTTCGAGAGGATCGCGTCGGGGACGCCGACTTTGCCGACGTCGTGAAGGTAGCCGCCGCGGTGGAGCGCAGCGAGCTCCTCATCGGGAAGCTCGAGGTGCACGCCGAACGCCGCCGCGTATGCCGCCATCCGTTGGCAGTGTCCGACGGTGTATGCATCCCTCGCCTCGACCGTCAGGCCGAGGCTCAGAATCACCGATTCGGCGGAATCGAGGTCGTCGGTGAACCGCTTGAGGCGCACCAGCGACCTGACCCTGGCCTTGAGCTCGTGGGCATTCACCGGCTTCGTAAGGAAATCGTCGGCGCCGGCGTTGATGCCCTCAATCCGATCTTCGCGCTCGCCAAGCGACGTGATCAGCACGACTGGGGTGAATCTCGTCGCCCTGTCCTCCTTGATCCGGCGGCACAGCTGATAACCGTTCATCTTGGGCATCATCACGTCGCTCAACACCAGATCGGGTGTCTCGCGGCCAACCAGGTCCAGGGCGGCTTCGCCGTCGGCGGCGGAATGTACCGTGTAGCCATCCCGCGTCAGCAGACCGGTGAGGAGATCCACGTTGGCCTGGACGTCGTCAGCAACCACGACCTTGCCTGCGTTCTTCATACCCGCCTCGTTTCCGTGGGAGCCTTCGCCAGAACGCGATCGACCAAACGCAGCAGATCGCCGACGTCGAACGGCTTGGTCAGATAGGCCATGGCACCGGACGCCAGCAGCCGTCGCTGGCGCGACGGCGCCGCATCGGCACTGACGATCGCCACTGGGAGATTGCGCGTCTCCGGGTCTTCCCAGATCCGCCGCAGCACTTCTTCACCGGAGATGTCGGGCAGGTGCGAATCGAGCAGCACGAGGTCGGGATGGCAGGCACGAACCAGGCCCATCGCGGCTTCGCCGGACGAAGTGTGCACCAGCCGTACGCCCGGGCGGCGCGCCAGCAGCCGCTGCATCAGCAGGACATTCGAGAAATTGTCTTCGACGTAGAGCACGGTGCCGGTACTGTGGGCCGGTTCGTCCTCTGGTTTGCGCGGCTCGCGCTCGCGCGCCTCGAGCGGGTCACAGGCAGGCAGCTCGAGGATGAAGGTCGACCCCTGGTCGACCACGCTCTCGACGGTGAGCGTTCCCTTCATCGCCTCGGCCAGTCCTTTGGAGACCGCCAGGCCAAGACCCGTACCCTCAATCTCTGATTGCTCGGCGCCCAACCGCTCGAACGGTGTAAACAGTAGCGCGAGCTTTTGCGGCGGAATGCCGGCGCCGCTGTCGGTGACCGTGATCGCAACCCGCGCGGGATGGTCGCGCCGCGCCGCGACGCGAATCGTCCCGCCGTCCTTGTTGTACTTGACGGCGTTCGACAGCAGGTTGAGCAGGATCTGGTTGACGCGCTGTCGGTCGGCCAGCACGTAGACATCGGGCAGATTGACCGAGCCAACGTCGATGCCGCGCGCAGCGGCGAGCGGTTGGATCAGCTCGATCGCGTCGCTGACGGCGGTGGTCACCGCGGTTGGCTCCGGCGACACCGACAGCCGGCCCGCCTCGATGCGGGCGATGTCGAGCACCTCGTTGATCAGGTCGAGCAGATGCTGGCCGCCGCGCAGGATCTGGCTGACGCTGTCGGCCTGATCGGCGGTGAGCGTATCGAGCTGCAGCATCTGCGCGAAGCCCATGATCGCGTTGAGCGGCGTGCGCAAATCGTGGCTCATGCGCGACAGGAAGTCGCTCTTGGCGCGGCTGGCGCGATCGACTTCGACCCAGGCATGCTCGAGCGCCTCATTGGCGGCCTTCAGCTGGCGGGTGCGGTCGTCGACGCGGCTCTGAAGCTCGGTGTTGAGCAGCTGGAGGTCCGCTTCGGCGCGCGCCCGCTGCTTGCGATCTTCGGTCTCACGAATGGCACGGCGCACCGCGCTCGGCAGCCGGTCGAGCCGTCCCTTGATGACGTAGTCGGTGGCCCCGCACCGCAGCCGCTCGACCGCCCGCTCCTCGCCAATCGAGCCGGAGACGAATACGAACGGCACCTCCGGACATCGCACGGCGGCGATGTCCTGGGCGGTAATGCCGTCGAATCCCGGCATCGAGAAATCCGCCAGGATCAAGTCGGGCGGCTCGGCGAGAGCGGCCTCGAAGGTCTCGCGCGAAAACGCGGAGACGACGCTGCAGACGATGCCGTCGGAGCGAAGCGCGTCGGCAACGAGCTCACGATCGATCGGGTCGTCCTCGAGGTGGACGAGGCGAAGTGCCATGGTCCTATACCCCTGTGTCGGCCGCGCGCGCGGGAGTCTCGTTCACGACCGCCCAGAACGCACCGAGCTGACGAACCGCGTCCATGAACTCGGAGAAGTCAACCGGCTTCACCACGTAGGCATTGACGCCCAGCTCGTAACTTCGCACGAGATCGACCTCTTCACGCGATGAGGTCAGCATCACCACCGGCGTGAGACGGAGCTGGGGATCCGCCTTGATCTGCCGCAGCACTTCGAGACCGTCGACCTTCGGCATCTTGAGATCGAGCAGCACCAGCGCCGGAGGCGTATTCGCACGCTCGGCGTATGCCCCGCGGCAATAGAGGTAGTCGAGCGCCTCCGCGCCGTCGCGGACGATGATCACCTCGTTGGCGACCCGGTAGGTCTCGAGCGCCGCGAGCGTCAGCTCGAGATCGTTGGCATTGTCCTCGGCGAGCAGGATCCGCTTGAGTTCGGCAATCATGCGTGGGCTCCTTGGGGGGAGTCGGTAACAGGCAACGAGAAATAAAAGGTCGCGCCGCGGTCGATCTCGCCTTCGGCCCAGGTTCGTCCCCCATGCCGCTGCACGATCCGCCGGACGTTGGCCAGGCCGATGCCGGTGCCGCTGAAGTCCTCGGCCCGGTGCAACCGCTGGAACACGCCGAACAGCTTGTGTGCGTAGGTCATGTCGAAGCCGACGCCGTTGTCGCGGACGAAGACGACGACCTCCCCGCCGGCACCCGCCACCGTGCCGACATCGATTCTCGATTCGTCGCGGGTACTGGAGTACTTGACGGCGTTCGACAGCAGGTTCACCAGCATCGGCCGTAACAAAGCCGGATCGCCGTCGACGACCGGTAACGGCTCGAGGTTCCAGACGATGCGGCGGCCATTGGCATCGGCGGCGACCTCGTCGCGCGCGTGGCGAACCAGGTCGCCGAGATCGACGCGGCGCTTGGTCAGCCCGGCCCGGCCCATGCGCGAGAACGCGAGCAGGTCGTCGATGAGCGCCGCCATGCGTGCCGACGCGTCGGTGATCGTCGTGAGATAGCGGCGCCCCTGCGCGTCTAGCTTGTCACCGGCATGGCGGACGAGCAGGTTGGCAAAACCGGTCACGTGGCGAAGCGGCGCGCGCAAGTCGTGCGACACCGAGTAGCTGAACGCCTCGAGCTCCTTGTTGCTCTCGTCGAGCTCCTGGGTCCGCTGGCGCACGCGGTCCTCGAGCTCGGCTCGCGCCGCCTGCAGGGAGCGATCCCGCTGCTGGATCTGCGAGAGCATCTCGTTGAACGAATCCCGCAGCGTCACCAGCTCGGCGGTGTTCGCCGACACGTCGGCCCTGACCGAGTAGTCCCGTTCGTCCGACACGCGCCGAGCGAGCGCGGCGATCTCGCTCAGAGGACGCGCGATCGCCCGTTGCGCGACCCGCGAGATCAGCAACGCCGCAAAACCGCAGACGATCACCACCGCGGCGACGATCAGCGCGTAGTTCGTGAGCCGGTCGTAGAGCGACGTCAGATCGGCACGCAGCGACACGGCCCCGGTCGGTGAGCCGTCGACGATGATGCGGCGCGCCAGGGTGACCGACGAGGCGTCCACCGCCGAGACTTCGTCGCGATCGGCCGGCATCTGCAGCGGTGGGTCGGCGGCGTGCGCTTTGTCACGCCAGTAGCTGGCGAACAGCTGACCGTCGGCGCCATAGACGTGCGCCGAGACGATGTCGGGAGACGCGTCGAGGGCAGAGAGGGTGGCCTTCGCCGCCTCGGGATCGCCAAACAGCAGCGCCGAGACGCTGTTCGATCCGACGATCTGTGCCTGGGTCGAGAGGTTACGCACCATCGCCTGCCGGAAGGACACCGTGTCGTAGGCAGCAAAGGCGAGGCCTGAGAGCAGCAGCGCGGTACCGCTGACCAGCATGTTCATCCGGGTGAGCGTGCCCGAGATCGACGGCGTCGCGGTCACTGTCGCTGCTCACGATCGGGTCGGACGGCGGCGGCGACCCGCAGCAGTTCCGAGCTCAACGTCAGGTTGGCGTCTCTGGCTGGGCGGAGATCGATCTCAAACCGCACCCGCCCGCCGGAGACGACGAACTGGATCATGCCGCCGCGGCCGACGAAGCGCGGGATGTCGCTGACGGTGAGGACACCGGCCTGCGCCAGGGAGCCGACGATCGTCTCCAGCTGCCGCTCTTCGGACGCGCTGATGAAGAGGATGTGACAGTCGGCCGCACCCGCGGCGGTGGACAGGCGCCGGCCGACAACCTTCCTGCCGCGCAACGTCACGCCGCTGACCGTTGCGTCGAGGGCCGGTCCGAATGGATCCGAGCCAAGCACGCAGATGATGAAGTCGCCGCTCGCCCGCGGATCACCGGCCGGCCACTCGACGAACCTGCCAAAGGAATAGAGGTACGCGGCTTTGAGCTCGTACTCGCTCCTCGCCTGAAGCGCGTCGGCTCCGCTGCTGGCGAGCAGCGTGACAACCGCAGCGGTGAGAAGCACCATGACGCTCCTCACGGAGCGGCGTTCCTGGAGGTCCACGTGAAGCCGGCGAACACGCTGCGGGCGATGCCAACGAACGGACCCGGCGTGTGCGCGAATTCGGTGTGATACGGCTGCAACAGGTTCTCGCCCGACACGAACAGCTCCAGGTCGGAGACCGGCCGCCATGCCACGCGTGCGTCGGCGGTGTGATAGTCAGCGATCTTGAGTGCCGGCAGGCGGCTGACGTAGCGATATGCGGTGGTCAGTTCGGCGCGGTGAGGCAGCGTGGCGTGAACCTGGAGCCGTGCCTGATGATGAGGACTCGAGCCCTCGTAACGGGAGACCGCATTCACGTCGACGCTCGCCGGGTTGGTCGCGAGATCAACCTTCACGAAGGAATACGAACCCTTCACCTGCCAGGTGGGATTGAGCTGCCAGTCGGGCGACACTTCGAATCCGTCACTGGTACCATCCACACCGTTCACGTAGTGGACGCCCGCCAGCACGTGGAGCGGCGGCGGCGACGTCTCGACCGTGATCGTCCCGATGTCGAAGCTGCCCAGCCGATCGTGCTGGTTGTGAAACGCGGCCACGTCGAGGTAGAGCTCGTGCGCGAGGCGCGTCCGGTAGCCGGCTTCGTAGCCGAGCAGGCGCTCGGGTGCGAAGTCGTCGTTACCGGTTACGCGAATGAACACCGGAACCGGACCGATCGCCGTTGGCGTGAATGCCGAGAACGTCGTCTGCTGCAGGTCTCGCTCGATGCGTGACGGCGTGCGCACCGCGCGGGTCACACTCGACCAGAACGTGTGCGACGGTGCCGGCGTCCAGAGAATGCGGGCAGACGGCAGTCCTTCGGCGCCGGTATCGCCGTTGTGTTCGACCTTCGCGCCGAGCGTCAGCCACACGCGATCGCGCACCAGCATGATCTCGTCCTGCAGAAACCCGCCGGCGATCGTGTCGGTGTGCTCCCGCGGCGAGAAGTCGAGCGTCGGCACCACCGGCGTAAACACGCTCGGGCTGCGCCGGGCGCCGCCGCCCCAGGTCACGCGGTGACGCCGCGCGAGCGTCAGGTGGGCGAGAAAGTCGACGTCGAAGGTATCGCGCCGTTCGGCGAAATGCGGCGCGTCCCATGAGGTGCCGTCGTAGTAGGCCTGAAGACGAAAGCCCTTGCCCGTGGGAAGTTCCTTCTGCCACCGACCCAGGAGGTTTGCGCCCCATGCCTCGAGAGCGCCGTCTAACGGCTGCAACCCGGGAGGCGAGAAGGTGGAGATCGAGACGCGCTGACCGTGATCGCCTCGCGAGACCTCGCCCTGCAGCGTGACCTCGTCGCCGCCGGTGCGAGTCCAGTCGGCGCGCGCGCCCGCGCCCGCCGTCCACCATCCGTCGAAGTCGGCGCCATCGGCGTGAAACTCTGGACCACGGTTGATGCCCTTCGCGTAGGCGCGATACGAAAACCCCTCGTCACCACCTCCATAGCGGACGGCGACGCTGCCGCGGTCGAGACTGCCGCCGCCGACCGAGACGAGCGCTCCGTGCGTTGCGGCGGTCGGCTTGGTGATGATGTTGATCACCCCGTTCACGGCGTTGGCGCCCCAGATCGTCCCTCCCGGGCCGCGGATGACCTCAATTCGATCGATGTCCTGGATCAACGTGTCGTGCGCCGGCCAGTACATGCCGGCAAACAGCGGGGTGTAGATGCTGCGGCCGTCGATTAGCACGAGCAGCGATTTTGAAAACTGATCGCCGAAGCCGCGGACGCCGACCGCCCAGTGGTCTGAGTCGATTCGTGCGACCTCCACGCCCGGTGCGAGTCGGAGCAACTCAGGCAGCGATGTCGCTCCAGAGCGGCGGATGTCTTCCTGCGTGATGACGTGGATCGCAACCGCGGTCTGCCAGACGGTTTCCGGCTGTTTGGAGACGCTCGTCACTTCGATGTCGCCAAGCTGCTCGAGCGACAGTTCCGTCAGGCGCGCCGGATTCTGCGACGGCGGATCAGGCTCCGCCGAGTGAAGAATCTTCGCCGTCGACAACAGCATGGCGATGACGAATACGCTTGGAGCTCCACGCATCAGCATTTGACCGGCAGCAGGATAGTCGAGTCAAAACTCTGTGCAAGACAGCGTTTGTCCTACATTGCTTGGCACGATGACGAATCGGTGCCATCGCGTGCAGACTATCGCGGAGCCGAAGGCCGACAGGTATTAGGAGATTCACCTACGTCGACTCAGGGTAAACACCTAGTGCGTCGCGGTCAGACACGATCCGTGATACCAACTCAGCCCTAGCGTGGAGTTCCTCATGACATCACCGCTCTCGCCACCGTCACTCGATCAGGCCGATGCGCGGCGGGCGCAGCTCGAATCGGTCAACGCCGAACTGCGCGCGCGCAACCGTCAGCAGGCAACACTCGCGGCGCTTGGGCAGGCCGCGATCCTCGCCCGCGACCCGCAGCCGCTGATCCACGAGGCGGTGGCGGAGCTGTCGCACGCGATCGGCACGCAGTTCGGCGCTGTCTCGGAAATTCTTCACGACACCGCAGAGCTGCACGTCCGCGCGGGGGTCGGCTGGAACGCGGATCTCAGTCGGATCAGGGGACCGATCTGCCGCTATCCGATCGCGGCGTACATGCTGGACACCGATGCCTCGCTGGTGATTTCCGATGCGCGCAACGAATCGCGCTTTCCGATGTCCGAAGGCCTGCGGGAGAACCAGATCGTCAGCGCCATGGCCGTCTTCATCCGCGGCCGCCATCGTCCATGGGGTGTGCTGTTCGTTGGCTCGAGGGAACATCGTTCGTTCACCACTGACGATGTCGATTTTCTGCAGTCGGTGGCCAACATCCTGTCGCTCACGATCGAACGGCACGAGCTCGAAACCGCGCGGCAAGGCGAAGGCCTGGAGCGCGAGCGGCTGCTCCAGAGCGAGACCGAAGCGAAGCGGTGCGCCGAAAAAGCGCTTGACCGGCTACGCGCGATGCAGAGCATCACCGACAACGCGCTCCAGAGCCTCGAGCTCGACGATCTGCTGCGTGAGCTGCTCTGTCGATTGCGGACCGCGCTCGACGCCGATTTCGCCAGCGTCGCGCTGATCGACGAAGCGGAGAGAACCGTCTATGTAAGAGCCGCGGTGGGCGACGTGCACGAACGGGCCTTTGAGATGCGCTCTCCCCTGGGCACCGGGGTATCGGGAAAGATTGCCGCCGATGGCGTTCCCCGGATCGTGAATGGCCTGACATTGTCCGACCTGGCGGGAGTCGAGGGCGCGCCCCACGCGGAAATTCTCGACATGACGAAGTCGGTCATGGGCGTGCCACTTCAGGTGGCGGAGAAAATCATCGGCGTCGTCACCGTCGCTTCTGGCCGACCACGGCACTTCACCGATGAAGACCTCGAGCTGTTGGCGCCGGTTGCCGCCCGCGCCGCCCCTGCCGTCGAACAGGCGCGCCTGACTGAAACGGCTCGAGCGGCCCAGGAACGCCTCTCCGCACTGTCGCGTCGCGTGCTCACTGCCCACGAGGAAGAGCGGCGTCGTCTGGCGGTGGAGCTGCACGACGACCTGGGACAGGTGCTCACCGCGGTGAAGATCAACCTGGAATCGCTGCAGCGCCGCCCTGGTTCGACGCCGTCGACGCATCTGATCGACGCGATCGGCTCGGTCGATCAGGCAATGCAGTGGGTACGCAACCTGGCGCTCGATCTGCGGCCATCAGTGCTCGATGATGTTGGCCTCGCCGCCGCGCTGCGCTGGTACGTTGACCGCTTCGCGCGGCAGGGAACGCTCGCGGTACATCTGTCGATCGACGCCGCCGTATCGCGCCTCGAACCAGCGCTCGAAACCGGGTGCTTCCGCCTGGCCCAGGAGGCACTCACCAACATCGCCCGCCATGCGCAGGCCCGGCACGTCTGGTTCGACCTGCATCTGTTCGGTGACGCCCTCGAACTGACGGTTCGTGACGACGGCGTTGGCTTCGACGTGGCGAAGGCGAGGGCGCGCGCCATCCACGGTGGCTCGATGGGACTGCTCGGCATGGAGGAACGTGTGTCGCTGATGGGGGGAGAGCTGGAGATCGTCAGCATGCCAACGATGGGCACCACGGTGCGCGCGCGGTTTGCCGTCACGCCCAGGGAGAGAGAAGCATGAGCGTCATCCGTGTACTGCTGGTTGACGACCACACGCTGGTTCGCGCGGGCATCCGCGGGCTGATCGAAGGGTTAGCCGGAATCGAAGTGGTTGGCGAAGCCAGCGACGGTCTCGAGGCGCTGGAGCTCGCCGAAGCGCTTCGACCAAACGTCGTCCTGCTCGATGTCAGCATGCCTGGATTGAACGGTCTCGAAGTGGCGGCCCGGCTCGTCGCGCTCGATTCAGCGATTCGTGTGGTGATCCTCTCGATGCACAACCTGGAGGAACACGTGCTGCGCGCCTTGCGCGCGGGTTGTGCCGGATACCTGCTCAAGGGTGCGGCGGTATCCGAGCTCGAAGTCGCAGTGCGAGCCGTCGCCGGCGGGGCGACCTATCTGAGTCCGGAAGTCTCGAAGCGCGTCGTCGACGAGTACGTGGGGAGGACGGGAGGTTCGACCGGACCACTCGACGTGCTGACACCACGGCAGCGCGAAATCCTCCAGCTCGTGGCCGAGGGGCACACCAGTAAAGATGTCGCGCAACGGCTCGGCCTGAGCTTCAAGACCGTCGAGGCGCATCGGGCGCAAATCATGGAGCGGCTCGGCGTCCGCGAGTTGACCGGCTTGGTTCGCTTTGCCGTGCGGGTCGGACTCGTGACACCGGAAACGTAGGCTAGGGCGGGAATCCGATCGACAGCTTGACCGCCGCGTACTCGGGATGCACCTCGCCGCTGGCGGTTCTGATGACGAGCGGCGGCTCGACCCAGGTGCGTTCGCGCATGCCTTCCGGCAGATCCGACGCTCGCATCATCGCGAACAAACCGATCAGCGGCGGTTCCCCGTCGCGAAAGATCACCGGGCGCCTTCGGACGATCGCCAGCGACGCGTCGCGGGCAGCGCGCTCGAGCCGCTCCCGCTGCTCCTCGGGAAATACGCACGCGAAAAGCCCGCCATCCGCGAGGTGCTCGTGCGCCACGCGGGCGTAGTCGGAGATGTCGCCGCGCAGCTCGAACCGGCAGGCGACTTTCTGCGGATGATCGCCTTCGATGCCGGTGCCGAGCGGAAAGTACGGCGGGCTGCCGAGCACGAGATCGAATCGCTCATCAGCGCCGAGCGCCTCAGGCGCCCTGAAGTCGGCGCATCGAATCTCGTAGCGATCGGTCAGGCCGTTGTAGGCCGCTGACTTCCGGGCCAGGCGCACGCTCTCGTCCTGCGCCTCGACCGTGACGAACCGCGCGCCGGCCAGCCGCCACGCCGCGATCATCCCGACCGATCCGATACCCGAACCGAGATCGAGGACGCTCCCAGCCGACGGCGCCCAGCTCGTCCCGTACCACGCCGTCAGCACATCGTCGGTCGAAAACCTGTGCCCCTTGCGAAGCTGGAAGATGCGGAAGTGGCCGCTGATCGCGTCGAGCGTTTCGTCAGCCGGCACATCGGGCATCGACCGCGCACCCGGCGGAACCGGTCCGGGCTTCGCCCAGCCTTTGAAGAACTTCTCAACTGCCAATTCCCAACTCCACAACTCCCAATTCCCAACTCCACAACGCCCAATCGGCAACTCCCAACTCCCAACTGTAATGGACTCGCTTGGGAGTTGGGTCTTGGGCGTTGGGAGTTGGGATTACCATCTCTCTATGTCGCGTCCGGTGCCTTCGTCCGTCGCGACGGGCGTGGCCGCTCGGCTTGCATCGTTCGTCCTCGAGCGATATCCGTTTGCCCTCACGGTCGTCCAGCAAGCACTCGAGTCGTCTGGGGCGGCGAAGATTTCCGAGCGCGACGGCGCGCACATCGAATTCTTCCGGCTCGAGTTTCGGCAGGAGCTGAAGCGCGCGCTCGATGCAATCCCTACCTCTGATCTTCCGGATCCCACTCCAGGCATCAGCGCAGGCCAGCGCCTCGAGACCGCCCGGAACGAACTGATTGCCGCATGCGACGGCTTCCTCGTTCGCGAGGCGATTGCCGCGTCGCTCACCGCGGAAGAGCGTCGCGAGATCCTTCGCGGCATGGTGCTGACCCGCGCCGTCGACAATCGATTGAAACAGTTCTTCGTCAGCGGCGAGGTGAAGTACGGGGATTCGCCGTTTCAGGGCAAGGGATTCAGGTCGCTCGGACAGGAAGCGATCTATGCCGGCGCCATCCGACTGCGGCGTGGCGCGAAGTACCGCGATCCCCAACGCGGCTGGCAGGGCGACGTCGTCGCACCGATCATCCGCGACCTGGGCGCGGCGCTGGCGATGCGGCCTGATCCGGCGACCGTCCGCATGGTGCTGAATGCGCAGATGGGCAAGCAGGGCCCGCCAATGGACGGCAAAGACCTGCACATCGGCGACTTCGAGTGGGGGATCCTTCCGGCGACCGCGCCGCTCTCGATCAGCACGCTCTCGGTTGCGGGGATGGCGATGGCGTTTGCCCGCGAGCGCTCGGGCCGCGTGGCGGTGTCGTTCATCGGCGAAGGCGGCTCGTCGCTCGGCGAATGGCACGAGGCGATCAACCTCTGCGCCGCGCGCAAGCTGCCGGCGATCTTCTGCCTCGAGAACAACCAGACGGCACTGTCGACGCCGGTCAACGAGCAGTCGGCGGTACGCGTGTTTGCCGACAAGGCGGCAGGATACGGCATCCCGGGGATCACCATCGACGGCACTGACGCCGACGCCATCGCCGCGGCGTTTACCTGGGCGGCCGATCGCGCCCGTGCCGGCGAGGGGCCGGCGCTCATCGAACTGATCTCGATGCGCATGTGCGGCCACGCGCACCACGACGACATGCTCTATCTCGGCAAGGAGCCGCCCCCCTCGTGGGACTACGCGCCGCTGGCGCAGGGTGCCTACGCAGACCGGACTCGATACGCGGATTGGTCCGCGAAAGATCCGATCGCGTCGTACGCGGCGAAACTCGCAGCCGAAGGCGTCATCGGCAAGAGCGATCTTCAGCAGTTGAAGGATGAGGCCGCCGCGCTGGTGGAGCAGGAGGCGCAAGCAATCATCAACGCCCCCTGGCCGGATGCGAGCACGGCAGGTGCAAGCGTGCTCGCATCCGAACCGCCGCGAATGCGCCATGAACCCTTAGAACCCGACGAACGACTGCGAATCGAGCTGAGTCCGGAGCTCCCACCCGTCGATGCCGGCGCGCCATTCGATCGCAACGGCAGCACCTTTCTCGACGCCGTGATGATGGGCGTCGGCGACGCGCTTCGATTGGACCCACGCGTGTTCGTCTACGGTGAAGACGTTGGCGGCAAGTACGGCAACGCGTTCCTGCTGCTGCGTCCGCTGCTCGAGAAGTTCGGCGACCGCATCATCAATTCGCCGCTCGCCGAGGCCGGCGTGCTCGGCGTCTGCGTCGGCGCGGCCCTCGCCGGGCAGCGGCCGATCGGCGAAATGCAGTTCAACGACTTCGTCGCCACCGGCTTCAACCAGCTGGTGAACAACGCCGCCAAGATCCGCTACCGCTGGGGAGGTTCGGTGCCAATGGTCGTGCGCATGCCGTGGGGTGGCCTGCGGCACGCCGGCCCGTATCACAGCCAGAACACCGAGCCGTGGTTCTATCGCACGCCCGGCTTGAAGATCGTCACGCCTTCTACACCCGAGGACGCGCGTGCGCTGATGGCCGCGGCGGTCGCCGATCCCGATCCGGTGCTCTTCTACGAGCACATCGCGCTCTATCGCGATCCGCGCATCAAGCAGGTGCTGCCCGCCGAGGCACCTGCTCCGCGGCCGCTAGGCAAGGCGGCGCTGCGGCGCGCCGGCGACGACATCGCCCTGATCTCGTACGGGGCGTATGTTCATGTCGCGATGCGGGTCGCTGACGCGCTTGCCGCCGACGGCATTGAAGCGAGCGTCCTCGACCTGCGAACACTGGCGCCGCTCGACAAGGACGCGCTTCTCACCGTCGCGCGTCACTGCAGCCGCGTGTTGATCGTCCACGAGGATTCGCGGACGGGCGGCATCGGCGAAAGCCTTGCCGCGATCATTCAGCAAGAAGCGTTCGAATCGCTGGATGCGCCGGTCAGGGTGATCGGCGCGCTCGACACGCCGGTGCCCTACTCACCGCCCCTCGAAGAGGTCTTTCTCCCCTCCGAAGACGAGATCGAGCACGCGGCGCGTTTGTTGGTCGCGTATTAGCCGGGCAGCTTGAACGCGAGCAGCTCGCCGCTATACGTGCCGCCGCTGATCGCCACCAGGATGTACTGCTTGCCGTTCAGCATGTAGGTCATCGGCGTACCCGTCTGCCCCGCGGGCATGAACACGCCGCCAACGTCCTTGCCGGTCGCCTTGTCGTAGGCGCGAAGCAGCGCACCGCGCACGCCGTTCGAGTTGGTGAAGAATCCGCCTTCGCCGGCGATCAGCAGCGTCTTCGTCACCAGGATGCCGATTCGCCCCGGCCGTCCCGTCCGCGGAATGTTCACGCCCTTGAGCGCCGGATGGTTCTTGATGTTGTCGGGCGTCTCACCATGCGCGATCTGCCACACCAGGTCGCCCTTGTTCATGTCGTAGGCGGTGATGCGTCCGTACGGCGGCTTGATCAGCGGCAGCCCCTGCACCGTCACCACCGGACCTGACGGCTCGGCTCCGGCCATCGCCAGCACCGGCGCCTGCGCCGATTCGGGCGGAGGCGGCGGCGCCTTCGGATCGGGAGCCACGCCGCGCACGTACGCCATGTCCGATCTCGCGACCGACGGCTGCACCAGGCTCAGCACCGAGACCTGCGTCGCCGAGTAGATGTAGAGCATCTTCGTCACCGGGTCGAAGGAGCCTCCCATCCAGTTGGCTCCGCCGTTGGTCGACGGCAGGATCAGCGTGCCGAGCGGACCTTCCCATTTGCTCACGACCGGCGGCGTGAAGATCGGACCGATCTTGTATTTCGAAACGATCCTCACCGCTTCGGCCTTGAGCTCTGGCGTGAAATCGATCAGATCGTCGAGCGATACGCCCTGCCGATCGAACGGCGCTGGCTTGGTGACAAACGGCTGCGTCGGACTGGTCTTCTCTGTCGGGACGGTCGATTGCTCTACGGGCCGCTCTTCGATCGGCCAGATCGGCTCGCCGGTCTCGCGGTTGAACGCATAGATCCACGCTTGCTTGGTCGGCTGCAGCACCGCTTTCACCGGGCGGCCGTTGACCGTCAGGTCGGCGAGGATCGGCGCGCACGGGATGTCCATGTCCCACAAACCGTGGTGCACGAACTGGTAGTGCCACTTGCGCTGCCCGGTCTTGATATCGACAGCCACGAGGCTTTCGCCGAACAGGCCGTTGCCGTGACGATGGCCGCCGAAGTAATCACCGGTCGGCAGCTCCACCGGCAGGTAGACCAGTCCGAGGTTCTCGTCGACGCTCATCTGCGACCAGACACCGGCTTTCCAGCACAGTGGGATCCGAAGCTTGGAATTCACGTGACTTGAAGTCGCGGC
>JADMIO011429218.1_pt1 | contig 87190 bp, 83 predicted proteins | sample 8958161 | NCBI WGS metagenome assembly JADMIO01 (sample SAMN16585339, study PRJNA669376) | soil metagenome | isolation source: Crop rotation soil | place: USA: Cullars Rotation, Alabama | collected 2011 | reverse complement strand
CGCGACAACTTGTCCACGTGGAATTCTAAGCTTAGGATCCCAATGTGCTGGAAAGGGCACCCCGGGATGCACTAACGCCCGCTCCACGCCAGCGCGCAGCACCATCAGAGGGGTTTTCAGCTCGTGACTGGCGTCGGCGGTGAAGCGGTGGAGACCGGCAAAGCTCTGCTCCAACCGAGCGAGCATGCCGTTGACGGTGAGCGCCAGCCGGGCCATCTCGTCGCCCGAGAGCGGCACGGCGACCCGACGATGCAGGCTGGTACCGTCCGAGATCGCATCCACCTCGTCCATGATGCCCTGCACCGGCCGCAAACTCGTGCCCGCGAGCCAATACCCCACCAGGCTCGCGCCGAGCAGGATCACCGGCGCGATCAGGAGCATGGACCGCAGCAGGTCCGAGGGACCGAACGACGCCTGCCTGATCGGAGTGGCCACCAGCAGCCCGCCGATGCTGGGGCCGGCGTCTTGGACCGAAACGGCCAGATAGCGAACGGTGCCTGCTCCAGATCCCAGCGCCAGCAACCCCGATCGCCGACTACCCCCGAGGGTATCCAGCGGAGCGGTCAACCGCTCCAGCGCCGGCGCGTTGAGGGCGCGGGTCACGTCGGAGAGGCCCAGCACTTGTCCGGCGGTGTCGGCCACAACCAGGTAGTCACGCACCGCGTCGAGATAAGCGCTGATCCCGGGATCGAGGGCGGGTTTGAGATTGGCCGTGGTGACGATTCGGCCGAGAACTTTGTAGGACTGGGCCAGCCAGCGGTGCGCCAGTTCGGCTTCCAGGCTGAGCCGCTGGTCCAGCTCCCGGATGCTGGCCTGGCGGCGCTCGACATACAGGGCAGTCCCGAACGCCAGCACCGTCACCGCGAGGGCCACCGTGTACCAGAGGGTGAGCCGACGGCGGATAGTGGTCATCTACGCTTTCACGACGTACCCGACGCCTCGCACTGTATGCACCAGCTTCTGCGGGTGGGCGGAGTCCACCTTCTTGCGGAGCCGGTTGATGACCACGTCCACGATGTTGGTCCCGGGGTCGAAGTGGTAGTCCCACGCGTACTCGGTGATCAGGGTGCGGGACATGACCCGGCCGGTGTGCCGCATGAGGTACTCGAGGACAGTGTATTCCTTGGGGGTGAGCTCGATGGGCTCGCCCGACCGCCGGACCTCCCGGGTTTCGGTGTCCAGCTCCAGATCGCCCACCCGGAGTACGGGGGACCGAATCTCTTTGGGGCGGCGGCCCAGCGCCTCGACCCGGGCCAACAATTCCTCGAAGGCAAACGGCTTGGTCACGTAGTCATCGGCTCCGGAGCGGAGCGCCTGTACCTTGAAGTCGACCGCATCCTGCGCGGTGAGAACCAGCACCGGGGTAGTGTTCCCCCGATCGCGGAGGGTGCGAAGCACTTCCAGACCGTTCATCTCGGGCAGCCGGAGGTCGAGGACGATCAAATCGTAGCGTCCACCCGAAGCCAGTCGCAGGCCTTCCATCCCGTCATCGACCAGGTCGGCCTGGTAGCGCTGCTCCTCCAGTCCCCGCTTGACGTACTGCCCAACGGTCCGATCGTCCTCCACCACCAGAATCTTCATGAATGCACCGGCAGGAACACCCGAAAGATGGAGCCGCGTCCGGGCTGGCTGTCCACCTCGATCCGGCCGCGGTGGTCCTCGACGATGCCGTAGCAGATCGACAGGCCGAGCCCGGTCCCTCGGCCCGGAGGCTTGGTGGTGTAAAACGGATCGAAGATCTTCGACTGTTCCGAGCGGGGGATGCCGACTCCATTATCCTCGATCTCGACGAAGACCTCATCCGAGAGGTTGGGGTTTCGGCCGGTCCGCACCGTAAGCTTTCCCCGCTCATCCATGGCATCGACGGCGTTCAGCATCAGCGCCATCAACACCTGAGTCAGCTGCTCGGCGTTGCCGCTGGTGGCAGGCAGTGAGGTATCGAGGTCGCGGACCAGGCCGAGGCGCTTGAACCGCTGATGATGCTTCAGCAGAAACAGGGTTTCGTCCACCAGCGCATTGAGGACCACCCTGCCCTTGGCCTTGCCCTTGGGGCGGCTGAAGTCCAGCAGTCCGTCCACGATGCGGGTGCAGCGATCCACTTCCTTGTCGATGATCTCCAGGTACTCCTCCACCGCGGCTTTCTCCTTGCCAGTCAGCTGACCGAGTCGTCCGTCGATGGCGGCCACGCAGGCGCTGATGGTCGCGAGGGGGTTGTTGATCTCGTGCATGACGCCGGCGGCCAGCTGACCGATGGCAGCCAGCTTTTCGCTCTGCATGATCTGGCCCTGTATCCGCCGCGACTCGGTGACATCTTCGCCGATGGTGATGACGTGACTGATCTCGTCGCCTTCCAGCCGCATGGGAATTTTGCTGAGCCGGAAGGAGCGCACCTCGCCGCCGAGATTGACGTCGAGCTCCTCCTGCAGGATCTCCCCGGTCTGCAGAACCCGGTCGAAATCGGCCCGCAGCTCCTCGGCGGGCTGGCGGGTCAGGACCTCGAACACCTGGCGCCCTACGACCTCGTCCCGCCGGAGACCCGGCGCCCCAATTTCCCGCTGCCGGTTCCAGATCTGAATCCGGTAGTCGCGGTCCACCACGTAGAGCCCTACGGGAAGGCTGTCGATGATGAGGCTGATGAAGCGGCGCTGCTCGTCGATCTCCCGCGACTGGGCCGCAACTTCGACGGCGAGGTCCGCCGAGAGCTCCACCGAGGCAAGGAAGGGTGCCAGCAGGTCGGCAGCCACCGCCAGGACGTCGCGCTCCGCCGGTCCCGGATGCAGCCGGGCTTCGAGCAGCCCAACCAGACCTTCATCGTGCTTGAGCGGAAGCCAGGCGCCGGCGCCGTCGGCTGGAATCTTTTCCAACGAATCGGCGAGGAGGGGGGCGTTGCCCGGCGGAGCTTCGGCGCCCCGAAAGCGGCCGGTACGGGTATCGCGGAACCAGATCACCACCCGGTCGGCGGGCAGCCCCTGTTGGAGGGCTCGGGACACCGCCTCGAGGGTCTGATCCGCCTCCCGTCCCCCGTTGAGCAGCTGGGCCACTGAGCCGATCAGGGCAAGTCCCGACGACGAGGTCAGCGCCCGCTCCCTCTCGGCATCGACGCCAGGGCTACGCTCAGGATGCGCCAATCGCCGTCAATCCGCCGGAGTACCACATGTTCGATCCAGTCTCGCTCGATCGCGGTAGGTCCCGAGGGTGTCCGCCGCCGGGTGACTACCCAGGCCGCCGCCAGATCGCCCTCCTGACGCAGATCGGTGCGTAGCACCCGCACGTCGAAGTTCTGGGGCTCCACGCCGCGAAGCCATCGATCCAGAACTCGGAGCGCCGCGTCGATCGAAACCGCCTGGTGGTAGTCCGACGGGGCGCCGGGCCCGATCGGCCCGGCGTACGTACCATCCTGCCAGAAGAGGGACCGCACGCCGGTCCAGTCCCGCTGTGAAAGGGCCCGAGCGTAACGGCTGAGCAGATGCTGGATCGTGTCCTCGTCGCGGCGGGAGCCCGCGGGAGTGCGGTCTTCGATCCGACATCCCGTCACTGCCAGGAACCCGAGTGCCAGGGCCGTGAGCCGCAGGCCGATCATGCGGATTGGCGGTGCGCCTCCAGCTGCGCCAGGAGCTCTTCGTTCTCCCGCCGCGTGCTCGGGGTGTCTTCCGAGAAAGCCCAGCGGACGATGCCGCTGGGATCGATCAGCACGTAAGCCCGGTTGGAGAAAAACCGGTCTTCGATGAGAGTGCCGTATCGTCGGCTCACTTCTCGCTTGAAGTCGCTGAGCAGGTCGACGGAGATCCGTTCCTTGGCCTTGAACTCCCGCAGGGTGGGGATCGAGTCCACGCTGATAGGCAGGACTACCGCGTTGGCATCGCGAAAACGGCTGTAGTCCTCCGTAAACGAGCACATCTCCTGGGTGCACGTCTTGGTGAACGCCAGGGGGAAAAAGGCCAGCAACACGTTCCGACCCCGAAGCTTGGACAGGGTCACGTCGACGCCGGCGGTGGAGGGAAGGGTGAAGTCCGGAGCGGGAGCTCCGACTTGGGGAAGCGAGCCCACTCCGGAATCACTCACCGCATGGCCTTTTCGAGACCCTTGGCCTTCTCGAGACGCTTGGCAATCACGCTCCAGTTGACCACGTTCCACCACGCCGTCACATAGTCCGGCCGGCGGTTCTGGTACTTCAGGTAGTAGGCGTGCTCCCACACGTCGCAGCCGAGCACCGGAGTCTTCCCCTCCATGACCGGGGTGTCCTGGTTGGGCGTGCTTTCGATGGTGAGCTTGCCGGTGCGGTCGGCGACGAGCCAGCCCCAGCCGCTGCCGAAGCGATCGACGCAGGCCTTGGCGAACTGTTCCTTGAACGTCGCCAGACTGCCGAAGGTCTTGGTGATGGCGTCGGCCAGCGCCCCGGTCGGTTCCTTGCCGCCCCCGGGTGTCATCATCTCCCAGAAAATGGTGTGGTTGGCGTGGCCGCCGCCGTTATTGCGGACCTTGGTCCGGGCCGCCTCGGGGACCTGGTTGAGGTTGGCCAGTAGCTCCTCGATGGAGAGCTTCTGCAGCTCAGGGTACGGCTCGAGCGCCGCGTTGACGTTGTTGACATAGGCGGCGTGGTGCTTGTCATGGTGCAGCCGCATGGTCTGCTCGTCGATATGCGGCTCCAACGCCTTATAATCGTAGGGTAGAGGGGGAAGGGTGAACGCCATGACCGACTCCTTCGCGCTGAAGACATCTCAATTGCAAACCGTTTCCGGTCAAGTCGGCGAAATATCATTCCGTGTGAGAGAGGGGTCAACGACGATGCCCGCACCCGGCCCCGCCCTGATGCCGGTCACCCCCGTGTTTCTGGTCGACCTCTTTCCCGGGCTTCAGGCCGAGCTGATGGGTCTGCTGCGGAGCCTGCGACCGGAGGATTGGGGCCGACCGACTGCCTGCGCGCTCTGGTCGGTCAAAGACATAGTCGCCCACCTGCTCGACAGCGCCTTGCGGCGGCTCTCGTTTGGGCGGGACCGGATGGAGCCGGTACCAGACCAGCCGATCACGAGCTACGGCGACCTGGTCGGATACCTCAATCGGTTGAATGCCGAGTGGGTTCGAGCGGCGCGGCGGTTGAGCCCCCAGGTCCTCATCGATCTGCTGGACCTCACCGAGCCGGCCCTCTCCGACTACTTCCGAACGCTCGATCCCCACGCCCCGGCCCGGTTCGGGGTGGCCTGGGCCGGCGAGGAGACGTCGCCCAACTGGTTCGACATCGGCCGGGAATACACCGAGCGCTGGCTGCACCAGCAACAGATCAGGGAAGCGGCCGGAGCCACCCCGCTTACCGGCAAGAAATGGCTTCACCCGACCCTGGACATCTTCATTCGGGCCCTGCCCTTCACCTATCGTGATGTCGACTCGGAGGTGGGCCGCAGCGTGCGGATCGAGATCCTGGGAGAGGCAGGCGGGACCTGGACCCTGAAGCTGACCCCGCATGGCTGGCGCCTCTACACCGGCGAAGAGGCCTCCCCGGCCACCCGGGTAACCCTGTCCCAGGACGCCGCCTGGAAGCTGTTCTCCAGGGGCCTCTCCCCCCAACAGGCGAAGCAAACCATCAAGCTGGAGGGCGACATTCACCTGGGCCAACCTCTGCTTGGCGCCCTGGCGATCATGGCGTAATTGTGGATCACATTTTGCACGTCGGAGGCGCTCGAGCGAAGCGCTTTCACGTCAGGCGTGCTGTCTCTCACTCTGAAAAATCGACTTTCCGATAATTAGGGAACGCCGGACTGCCGCGGTCGGGCTGTCGGGTGAAACGCAACCGTCACGGAGATCTGCAAGGCCCCCGAGGACGTGACGGCTCCAGGCACCTCAGCAGAAGGGATCCCGCACAGTGACCGTAGCGATCGATATCAACCCGGCGGTAGCCTCGGCCAAGGCGTTCCTGAGCGATGCCCGGGCTCGGAACGGACAGTTGGTCAAGCGGAAGTCGTGGCGGCCGGCCAGCGAGCTGGCGGTGGACCTCGGAACCGCCAATACGCTGGTCTTTGTGAAGGGCGAGGGGGTAGTTCTGAACGAGCCTTCGGTCGCGGCCATCGATCAGGCCACCGGCAACGTCCTCGGCATCGGCCTCGAGGCCAAGCGGATGTTGGGCCGCACCCCGGAAGGGGTGCTGGCGGTCCGGCCGATGAAAGATGGAGTGATCGCCGACTTCCACATCGCCGAAAAGATGCTCCGCCACTTTCTCCGGCTGGTGATCGACCGGGCGATTTTCCGGGTCAAGCCGACGGTCATCGTCTGCGTGCCGTCCGGGATTACCGAGGTCGAGCGGCGCGCGGTCCGCGATTCGGCCCAGTCGGCTGGGGTCAAGAAGCTGTTCATGGTGGCCGAGCCGATGGCGGCAGCGATTGGTGTGGGACTGCCGGTCGAGACCCCGGTGGGTAGCATGGTCATCGACATCGGTGGTGGCACGACCAACATCGCGGTGATCGCGCTTTCGGGTATCGTGTGTGACGCTTCGATCCGGACCGGGGGAGACGAGCTGGACCAGGCCATCGTCCAGTTCATGCGGAAGACGTATAGCCTCTTGATCGGTGAGCCTACCGCCGAGCGAATCAAGATCGATCTGGGCTCTGCTGTTCCGCTGGAGCGTGAGGGCGAGATGGACGTGAAGGGTCGGGACCTGGTGTCCGGCCTTCCCAAGACCATCCGGATCGACTCCCGCGGGGTCCGCGAGGCCATCCAGGAGCCGATCTCCCGGATCATCAATGCAGTCCGCCGAGCGCTGGAAATGACCCCACCGGAGCTGGCCAGCGACGTGCTGGAGCACGGCATCATGCTCACCGGAGGGAGCTCGCTCATCCGCGGACTGGACCAGCGCTTGATGGACGAGACCGGTCTGCCCGTCCGCATGGACGAAGATCCCTTGACCTCCGTGGTCCGCGGCACCGGCCGGATCCTGGACGACTACACCCGCTACGGGAACGTACTGACCACTTGAGCTTTCCCCGGCGCGAAGCGTCGGGGAACACCCGTCCCACGCACCGGCATCCCCGCCTACGGGCGAGGGTGCCGGTGTTTGGTCTTTGGGCACAATTCCCGCGCTGAGACGCTCCCAGTAACTCAGAAGCGCGGTAGAGCGCACTGAGGGCTCACTCGTGGGACTGAAATGGCGGCGGACGGACAAAGTGGCCAGGACAACCGGGCCCAGCCCGGACTCAATAGATCGTCGGCGTGGTTCCAAGAGATGGCAGGTCACAGCGATCGCGGCAGGTGGGCTGGCGCTGGCGTGTGGACAGCACACGCCCACCGGGCCTTCGTTGAATGCGGTCACTCGGGTCGAGATCGTCCCTGCAGGACCTCTCACAGTTCCCCCCGCGGACACTGTCCGCCTCCAAGTGGAAGGCCTCGACGCCGCGGGCGCTGTCGTGCCCGGGATCACCGCGACCTGGGGCAGCAATGATCCCGCAGTAGCCCGGGTGAGCAGCACCGGAGTCCTGTCGACCGGGTCGGTCGGGACCGCCACGATCTGGTCCTTCATGGAGGGAAAGGGCGACTCGATCATGGTCTCGGTCATGATCGGCGCCCCCGCCTCTGATGCGGTGCTGGTAGGCGCAGGTGACATCGCAGGCTGCTACGACACCGGGGAACCCTACGCTACCTCACGGGCGACGGCCGCGCTGCTCGACTCGATCCCCGGCACGGTGTTCACCCTGGGGGATAACGCGTATCCCAACGGCGCCGCCCCCGATTTCGCCAACTGCTACGCACCCACCTGGGGACAACAGAAGGCGCGTACCCGCCCCGCCCTGGGCAATCACGAATACAACATTTCGTCGAATCCCTACTTCGACTACTTCAACGGCGTTGGGAATGACTCGGGACCAGCTGGAAAGCGGGAGCAGGGTTACTACAGTTATGACACCGCCGGCTGGCACATTGTGGTACTGAACAGCGAGGTGACCAAAATCAGCCTGCCGGATCAAGTGTCCTGGCTCCAGGCCGATCTGGCAGCCCACCCGACGGTCTGCAGTCTCGCCTACTGGCATCGCCCGTTTTTTACCTCAGGACCGCACCCACCAGATTCGTTACTCACCCCATTGATGCAAGCCCTGTATGCCGGAGGTGTGGACGTGGTCCTGAGCGGTCACAATCACCAATACGAGCGGTTTGGCCCCCAGGACATCGATCGCCGCCCTGATTCCAATGGTATCCGGGCATTTGTCGCCGGCACCGGGGGCGCTGGTGAATACGGGTTTGGACCGCCCCAGCCGAACAGTGAGATACGCGGCACCGGACCCGGGGTGCTCAAGTTTACGCTCATGCCGACCAGCTACACGTGGCAGTTCATACCCGTTTCCGGCGTCACTTTCACCGACTCCGGCAGCGGGCAGTGTCACTAGGACGCGCAGTCGCTTTCTTGCGCTTTGTGCACCCAGCCCGTACTCTGGGACTATGAGTTGCAATCGGGGACTTCGTTTTCCCCTACCGGCAGTGCTTCCTGGCGTGCAGGCCATGCGCGATAAATACTGGCCGGCAAGGGAGCTAAGCTGGGCCCTGAAAGGCATCTCCCAGTTCCATCTGGCAGACGCGTCCCGGCTGCGGGCGTGCTCGGATACCCTCATCGCCCGTTCCCACCAGCTCCGGATTCCGCTCGCCTAGCGTTGCCGCCTCGTTGGAGCATTCCCCGCATGAACAATTGGATTGGGTCGCACAACGGTCCAGAGAGCGGGACCAGGAAGGAACGGCGAACCGCGGAGTAATGGAGCGGACCGGGATCGAACCGGCGACCCCCTGGTTGCAAACCAGGTGCTCTCCCAGCTGAGCTACCGCCCCGAAGTCCTAGGCGGCTAAAGCTAAACTCGAAGCCACTACCTCGGGAGCGCCTGGTCGATCATTTGGCGGACCTTGGCAGCGAGAACTTCAGGACTGAACGGCTTTCCCAGGAAGGGGTGGTCCGGCTCGATCAATCCGCGTCGCACCATTTCGTCGTCGGTATAGCCAGACATGAAGAGGACCGGCAGGCCTGGGCGGGAAAGTTTTAGCCGGTCCGCGAGCTGGCGCCCGTTCAACCCCGGCATGGCCACATCGGTAATCACCAGGTCCACGCCGGCAGCCCCTTCGATCACGTCGAGCGCTTGCTGTCCATCTGCGGCCTCGAGAACCTCATACCCTTCACTCTCCAGGAGACGGTGCAGCATCGTGCGCACCGCTTCCTCGTCCTCCACCACCAGCACCACCTCGCCCGCGCCGGCGCCGGAGAGCTGGGGCGACTGCGGTGGAGCGAAGGACGCCGAGGTATCGACCGGCAGGTAGATCTTGAAGGTGGCGCCCTGTCCCACCTCGCTGAAAGCCCACACATATCCCTCCGACTGCTTGACGATGCCGTAGACGGAGGAGAGGCCGAGACCAGTGCCCTGACCGATGTCTTTGGTAGTAAAGAACGGATCGAAAGCGCGGTTGAGGGTGGTGGCGTCCATGCCGTGCCCCGTGTCACTCACTGCGAGCAGCACATACGGCCCCGGCCGCACGTACACGTCGGACTTGAACCCGGTGTATTCCGGAGTCAGGGTGACCTGTCCGGTCTCGATGGTCAGCCGCCCCCCTCCGGGCATCGCATCCCGGGCGTTGAGGGTGAGATTGAGCAGCACCTGCTCGATCTGGCCTCGGTCCGCGCGGACCGTTTCGATCGAGGGAGCCGGCCGCAACTCCAAGGTGCAATCTTCTCCCAGGGTGCGACGGAGGACCGGCGCAAAGTCGCTCACCACCGCATTGAGATCGATCGGCTGGGGCCTCAGGATCTGACGCCGTCCGAAGGCAAGCAGCTGGGCCGTGACCGCGGCGGTCCGCTCCGCGGCCCGTCTGATCGATTCGACATCTTTGCGCACGGGGTCCGGGAGCCCGGCACGCTGCAGAATGAAGGCCGACGCCGAAAGCACTACGCTCATCTGATTGTTGGCTTCGTGGGCCACTCCTCCGGCCAGCCGCCCGACCGCATCCATCTGCTGGACTTGGCGAAGATGCTGCTCGACTCTCCGGCGATGGCTCACGTCGTGGAACGCGCTGACTCCGGCGACGATCGTCCCGCTGGGATCCCGGATAGGGGCCGCGTTGAAGCTGAGGAATGCCCGGTTCCCGTCGGGCCGGATGATCTCGATCTCTTCACTGCTCACCACCTCGCCTTGCAGGACGGCACGGGCCAGCGGCCACTCGGCTGGAGTGTAGGGGCGCCCATCCGGATGCAGGCCGGTGAATCGTGGACCGTCGGCCACACTGCGGCTCGGCACATAGGCCTGCCCGATGAGTTGCCCGACGCCTCGGTTGCGGAAGATGATTTGCCCGGAGGCTGCGTCAGCCAACACCACTCCGACCGGTACGTGCTCCAGGATGGTGGCCAAGCGAGTCCGTTCCGCCTCCAGCGCAGCCCGCGCCTCTCGCTCCGCCTCCGTGAGTCGGAGATTTTCCGCGATGAGCCGAGCCTGCCGTACCTCCTCAGACAGGCGGGCAATCTCAATCGGCGCGGCCGACTGGTCGGCCACCGCCGCCAACAAGGCCTCGGCCTCGTCGTCCCATGCCTGAGCGCCGGATCGGGTTACCGCCACGAGGCCGGTCACTTCGCCCTGCACGATTAGCGGCACCGCCATGAAGGACCGGGGCGCCGATCCGACGAAGGTCTTTTCAATCCGCTCGATCAGCCTCTCGTCCAACGGTCCGCTCAGAGACGCAGCGATGGCGGGATCCACTCCCTCCGAGGCCCGTACGTGGGCTAACCCGTCGTCGCCCACCAACATGACAAGGGTTTGATCGGCATCGAGAATGGTGGCCGCGTGGGTAGCCGCGAGCTGGAGGATCTGATCCAGCGAGGCGGCCTGGGCTACCGCCCGGCTGAGTTGGGTCAGCTTCCGGAGCAGCGCCACGGCGGGAACATCGGTGCCGAAGGCGCCACTAGGGCGGTCGATACTACTCGACACGGACCCCGGCTTCCGTGATGGTCATGGGGTGGACCTCGTCGTCATGTCCGCTGGCCCTGGTCTTGTAAACGCTGAGCCGGCGCCGGAGTCGCTCACTCCGATCGATCTCCAGCAGGAGGAGGTTGTCGCACATGTAGCTCAGCCGGCCGAACTCGGCGGGGCCGGGGGGAGCCTCGAGCGGCCCGTGGGCCGTGTCCTCCATGAGAAAGAGCACGGTGACGCCAAGCACCGTGAGCCGCTGCACCAGCGCGTAGAGAAAGTTGTGGATGCGTTGGGGGTCGGCCGCGGCCATAGCGAGGTCCCCCACCGCATCGATCACCACTCGCTTTATTCCATGCTGGTCGATGATGTGGAAGATCTCGACGATGATGCGGTCGATCTGCAGCTCGACGGATGAGGCGTAGAGCAAGTGGAGACCGCCCCCGGCCCGGGCCACTCCGTTTTTGTCCAACGCGTCAAGTACGCGGGCCAGCTGCGTCGGGTTCTCCTGGAAATTGACATAGAGGGCGGGCTCTCCGCTCGCCACGCCGGCCAGGGCAAACTGCAGCCCCAGGGTGGTCTTGCCGGAACCAGTCGGGCCTACCACCAGCGTGGTGCTCCCCCGCCAAACCCCTCCGTGCAGCATTGCATCCAACCCGGTTACCCCGGTAGACAGTCGCTCGCGCCGAGTGGCGTAATCCTTCGGCTCAACCGGGCTCACCAGCCGGGGGTAGACTTCCAACCCGGCCGATGTGATATGGATGCCGTGGAGGCCTTCCAGATAGCCGCTTCCCCGGAGCTTGCTCACTCTCAAAAACCGTTCATCGGTGGTCGACCGCTTCTGCCGGGCGAATTCCACGATGCCGTCGGCTACGGCAAACTCGGGATAGCGGGCGATATCCTGGGGCCGGTACTCCCCGACCAGGAACGTGGTCGTGTCGTAGGCGCTCAGCAGACCGGCAAGGTCGGATACGAGGCGGCGCATGCGGGCTACCGACGCGGACAGGTCGTGGATGGCCTTGAAGGAGTCTATCACGATGATCTTGGGACCCAGCGTTTCAATGGCTTCCCTGAGGTGGGTCAGCAGGGCACCGGGCCCTTCCCTGGCCAACAGCGATCCCACGTCGTCGTACACGATCTCGGCCCCCAGCTTGGACTCGTCGTAGAAGGCGAATCGCTGCAGGTAAGTCACCACCTTGCTCAGCGGCTCGGCCAACGTGGTCAGATAGAGGACCGGCCGGCCTCGGTCCGCGTTTTTGAACAGCAGCTGCTCCGCAAACAGGGTCTTTCCGGTCCCAGGTTCTCCCATGATGACATTGATCGAATTGGCGACAAACCCGCCGCCGAGAATCAGGTCGGCTTCCCGGTTGCCGGTGCTCACTCGAGCGCCTGAGTTCATTGCGATTTCTCCGATGTGCGCCGGCCACCCGGGTCCTTGCCTCGTTCACCAGCACGACGCGCCAGCAGGTTGCGAACGGCCTCTTTCAAGCCCTGCGCCGAGAGGGGCTTGGGCAGAAAGGCGTCGGCACCGGCATCCTGGGCTCGGTGTTCGGCCGCGAGGAGGCTGAAGACCAGCACTGCGATATCGCGGGTTGTGGGGTCGCTCTTGAGCCGGCGGCAGAGTGCGAGGCCGTCCAGCTTGGGAACCAGAATCTCGGTAATGATTATGGTCGGGTGGAGCTCTCGGGCCAGCTCGAGAGCCTGCAGGCCGTCCTCGGCAAAGGTGACGCCGAAGCCCGCTTCCGTAAGAAAGAAGCTCTCCAGATCACGAACGAAGGGATCCCGTTCGACGCAAAGGATAACGGCGCTGCCCGTCCCGGCCGGGGGCGAAGCGGATGGCGGAACTTTCACTGGCACCTTGGTTTATCTGAATCCGAGAAGCTCCGACGAACTCTCCGGTTGGCACTAAGGTAGCGGCTCAGGCGACACTCACAAGCGCGGGCTCAAACCAACTCGCCTTCAGTGGCAGGCTGCCGTGCCGGTGTCGCTGAAGCTGGAACCTTGTATTGCGAGAAATTCCCAGGAATATCCCGTTGCGCCCAAGGTCAATTTCAAGACCCCGAACCCCTTGTAGCGAACCTCACTGTTCGGCTGCGGTGTTGGGATAAAGTCATACAGGCTATGGAAGCCGCCGGTCCCGACCACAAATTGGCGAATTCCGACATCGCTCGCCGTTCCGTCAGTTAACTGCGGAGCAAAACGCTCGTACTGGTGATTGTGTCCACTGAGGACGAGCTCGGCACCCGCAGCTTGAAGCGCATCCCAGATCGGACCCATGGCGGTATCAGGAGCGTGCACCGCCCCGGAGGTAAAGAACGGCCGGTGCCAGTAGGCGAGAACGCAGACTGCGGGATGAGCCGCGAGGTCAGCCCTCAGCCAGGTCAGCTCCTGGTTGAGATTGCTCTCGCTGTTCAGCGCGATGATGTGCCAGGTGCCAACGTCATAGCTGTAGTAACCTGCCCCGGCGGCCCCCGCGGCAGCGCCAAAGTACGCGAAGTACGGAGCGGCCCCGGCCTGGTGATACTCATGATTGCCAGGGACCGGGTGAGTCCGATCCTTAAACGCCCCCCACGTGGCCTGATAACAGGCATAGTCCGCCGCCGCCCCATCAGGGTAGGCGTTGTCTCCGAGAGTAAACACCTGGGCATCAGGGAGCGCTGTGATGAGCGCAGCGGTGGCCCCGTCCTGACGCTGCGGGTTACACTCCGCGATATCTCCGGCACCTACAAAGACCACGGCCTGCTCGCTCAAGGTCACTGCCTCAGAACCCGAGGCGCTGGCACCCGAATTGTCCTGGACGGTGAGCCGGACGGTGAAGCTTCCGCCGTGGCTATAAGTGTGCTGCGGACCTACCTCGGTAGAGCTGGACCCGTCACCGAAGTCCCACAGGTGGCTCATGATGGGACGGGTGTCGCTGCTCTGGTCGGTGAAGCTGCAGGTCAATCCGCTGCACGTCGGGGTGAAGCCCACGACTGGCCCGGGGCTGGGGCCGCTGGCCGCCCCGCCGGCACAGGAGCTCAGGCCGAGCACCAGACCGGCGTAGACTGCAATCCCTGATATGCGTGCCGTTGTGGTGGCCATGCGAAAGGCTATCCGGAAACCCAGTCCCGTGGCTCGAGCATCTCGATCAGTCTCGCCTCGAAGGAATCGGGCGGATATTCCAGCCCCGGCTCCCAGGCGGCGATCGGTGGCAAGCTCATGAGCACGCTTTCGATGCGGGCACCGGTCTGCAGCCCGAACAGAGTACCGCGATCGTGGACCAGATTGAACTCGACGTAGCGACCCCGCCGCGCCAACTGCAGCCGGCGCTCCCGCTCACCGTAGGAAGCGTCCCTCCGCCGCTCCACAATCGGCCGGTATGCATCGGGCAGCACGGCTCCGACGTCGGTCACGAATGCCAGGAGTCGGTCCAGACAGAGTCCGGCCTCACCCTCCCGCAGGTTGTCGAAAAAGATTCCTCCCACTCCGCGCCGCTCGTCGCCCCGGTGAGTGTTTACGAAATAGTGGTCGCACCAGGTCTTGAATCGAGCGTAGAACTCCGGATGGTGCCGGTCGCATGTCGTCTTCAGCACGCGATGAAAGTGGATCGCGTCGTCCGGGTAGGGGTACGTGGGGGTGAGATCGGTTCCGCCCCCGAACCAGGCATCGACCGGGTCACCCGACGCACCCGTCAGCTCGAAATACCGCACATTCAGGTGGACGGTAGGGATCATGGGACTTCGGGGATGCACTACCAGGCTGAAACCGGTGACGAAAAAGCTGGTTGGCTCCAACCCGGACACGTGGGCTCCGATTCGCTGGGCCAGTTGGGGCAGCAATACCCCTTCGACGGCTGATCGGTTGACTCCGGCCTTCTCGAAGGTCACGCCGCCAACCAGAGTACGGCTGACTCCGCCACCGCCCCCGTCACGCTGCCACACATCTTCCCGGAACTGGCCGCCGCGGTCGAGTGCGGTGAAGAGCTGGGTCGCCTCCTCATGGAGCCGCTCGATGCGGGAAGCGACCGCCTCGCGGAATCGCTTGCGATCCTTCATTTAGTCTGCCACTCCCGCACCGCCTCCACGAACGCTCGCGCATGATCAACCGGCACATCGGGGAGAATCCCATGGCCCAGATTAGCGATGTGTCCCCGGCCGCCAAACGCGTCGAGCATGCTGCGGGTCCGCTTCCGAATGGTCGCTGGAGAGCCGTAGAGCCAGGTCGGGTCGAGGTTCCCCTGGAGGGCTGCTACCGACAGCGGCACCCGCTGCCGGGCTTCCGCCGCATCGGTTTGCCAATCGATACCAACCACGTCGGCGCCGGTGCCCCGGGCTATTTCTTCCAAAGCCCATCCCGATCCGGGACAAAAGACAATCACCGGTGCCCCAGCCGACCGCGCTAACCGGGCGGCTTCGCTCAGATAAGGAAGCGCAAACTCACGAAAATCGGCTGGGCCGAGCGCTCCGGACCAGGAGTCGAACAGCTGTACCACCTGCGCACCTGCGCGGACTTGGGCCCCGAGGAACTCGCCCACTATCCGCGCCAATCGACCCAGGAGACGGTGAGCCCGGGCAGGATCCTCCTGCAGCAGCCGCTTGGCCTGGCTGAATGACTTGGAGCCACCCCCTTCCACCATGTAGCTCATGAGGGTCCAGGGCGCGCCCGCAAATCCGATGAGGGGAACCTTGTCCGCGAGCTCGGCCCGGGCTAGCCGTAGCCCGTCGAGCACGTAGCCCAGGCTCTCCTCGACGGTGACGTCGTGCAGCCGATCGAACTCAGCGGCGCTACGGAGTGGATCGTGGAACCGGGGACCCACTCCGTCCTCCACTGAGAGCGTCATGCCCATCGCCTGCGGGACGACCAGGATATCGCTGAAGATGATGGCTGCGTCGACGCCCAGCCGTTCCACCGGCTGCAGGGTGACCTCGACTGCGAGATCCGGAGTGCGGACCATGGTGAGGAAGTCTGCCTTCTCCCGCACCGCACGGTACTCCGGCAAGTAGCGCCCGGCCTGGCGCATCATCCACACCGGTGGTCGCTCGACCGGCTCGCGGCGGCAAGCTCGCAGCAGAAGGTCGTTCATGGATTCAGCGGTTGGCGAGCAGGTCGCGAATCGCGGCCGAGAGTGCCCTGGTGGTGGGCTCGTTCGCCACCGCAGCAGGGGACCATCCCGCGGCGCGGGCGGAGGCGGCTGTCGTCGGTCCGACGGCAAGGAGCTCCGGACGGGTGCCACGGGGACAGGCCCGAGCCAGCAGATCAGCCACACTGGGGCTGGCCACGACCAGCACGCTACCCGTCGCGGCCGCCGTGCGGGCCTCCGACTCGTCCGCCAGCACCGAGCGATAGCACACCACCTCCTGCACTTCGACACCGTTCTCCTGCAGGATCTGAGGTAACTCATCCCGCCGGGCATCCCCACAGGGGAAGAGCACCGGACCGTTCACGGACTCCTGAATCATGCTCCGGCCCAGGTTCTCCGCCGCGCCGGTACTGGAGGAGCCGGCCCCGTCCGGTACTCGCACCGGACCGAGCTCGCCCGCAAGTTCGGCGGCCGTGGCGGGGCCTACCGCCCACACAGCAGGCATACCGTTGCCATCATTCCATGACTTGCCTCGCGCCCGCCACCTCGCCAGAAAGGCCTTGGCTGCCCGGCGAGAAGTAAAGGCGATGGTCCCAAAACCGTTCAGCCGGTCGAGCACCACGTCCAGCGCAACCCAGTCCAAGGGGGGGGCAAAGCTCAGGAGCGGGCGTTCCTCCACTACGACCGGGACTGCTTTTAGCGCTGCGGCCAAACCAGGGAACGTGCCCGCGGAGGCGGTGAGCACGACGGTCGGAGGCATCAGGGCTCACTGATCGCCGGCGTTGCCGCCGCGCGCGCTCTCGCGAGGATGGTCGCCGCACCGTCCGCCAGCAGCCGCTCCGCCAGGACCCGTCCGAGGGCCGCCGCCGCCGTTTCATCGGCGGCGGGGGCAGTCTCCTGTCCCTGGACCATCTCACCGCCCTCAGTAGAAATGACCCGGCCATGGAGCCGGACCACAGCAGACTTTCCCCCGCCGCTCAGCTGGGCGTAGGCTGCAATCGGTACCTGACAGCCGCCTTCCAGCCGGTGCAGGAACGCCCGCTCGGCGGCCACCGGCACGGCTGTGGCTTCATCATGAACAGTCTGCCGGACCACACTTGCCACCACCGCATCCCCGGCCCGCACTGTGACCGCGAGGGCTCCCTGCCCCGGCGCGGGAAGCATGACCTCGGGCTGGAGCCTTTCGCCAATTCGGTGCCCCAGGTTGAGTCGCACCAGGCCGGCGGTGGCGAGCACAATGGCGACCCACTCGGGGTGCGCGTCGAGCTTGGCCAAACGGGTATCCACGTTGCCTCGGAGATCGGCCACGGTCAGATCGGGACGGGCGTAGCGTAATTGAGCCCGCCGGCGCAGACTGCTGGTCCCGATCACGACACCTTGGGGGATGTCGCTCCAACGGAGCGCCCCGCGTCCAACCAGGGCGTCTCGCGGATCCTCTCGGGAACCTACCGCGGCTATGGTGATGCCATCGGGAAGCTGAGTGGGAAGGTCCTTGAGCGAGTGCACGGCGAGGTCGATTCGTCCCTGGAGCAGGGCGTCATCGATCTGCTTCGTAAAGATGGCACGACCGCCGATTTGCGCGAAGGGAATGTCGACGGCGAGATCACCGGTAGTTTTGATCTGGACGGGCACCGCCTCGTGACCAGCCGCCCGCAGCAAGGCCCGGACTCGTTCGGTCTGCCACAACGCCAACGCACTGCCCCGAGTGCCAATCCGAAGAGGAGTCCGCTCAGACCTCAACCGCGCTCCGCGTCCATCGCGACTTCCTCAACCCCCAGCAGCCCCGCGGCCCGGGAGGCGGCAGCTTCACCCGATCCGATTGCGTCGCCCAGGGCCACGCCGTCGCGGTAGGTTCCCGCGAGGATGAGGCCGGGATTGCTCCGTTCCGTCTGTTCAGCGATGTCCTTAAACCGCCCGTAGCCGAGGACGTACTGTGGGATTGCCTTAGGCCAGACCTGCAGGGCTCGGAAGGTTGGCTCGCCATCGGTTCCGAGCAGCGGACGGAGGTCGTCCAGCACCCGGGCAGTCAGTGTCTGGCTGTCGTTCTGGACGAAATCAGGGTCTCGGCTGCCGCCTGCGAACACGGTCAAGAGCACATGGCCCTCGGGCGCCCGTTCGCGAAACAGCGACGAAGAGAAGATGACGCCCAGGACTCGCCGACGTTCGACCTCGGGGGAAAGGAAGCCAAAACCGTCCAGCGGGTGCGCCACCTGCTCCCGGCGGAAGCCCAGGGCCAGCACGGCGATCGGCGGGTGCACGATGCTCGCCAAGGTGGACAGTCGGGGCCCCGCCGGAAAATCGAGATCGATGTCGTCCAGTGCGTGCGCCGGCGCAGCGTAGACCACGGCGTCGTAGATCTCGGGAGCCTGGAAGGCGGCTCCAACGGTCCAACCCCGGGTGTTGGCCCGGAGCTGAGTCACCGGAGAGCGTAGTCGCACGTCCGTCATCAGCTCCCGAGCGAAGGCATTGGGTATTTCCTGCAACCCGTCCTGGAAAGAGATGGGAGACCCGACTTCGGGCGGTATCGGTCCGCCTTCCTTGCGAGCCTTCATCTTCTTCATATATGCCCTGATCACCGACCCATGGGTTCGCTCCAGCGCATGGAGCTGAGGCATGGCGTGACGGACGGAGAGCTGCTCCGGGTCACCTCCAAAGATTCCGGCCACGAAGGGATTGGCGAGGTAGTCGAGCACTTCCTGGTTGAAGCGGCGGCGTACGAACGCGGCCACGCTCTCGTCGACCGGAGAATCTCCGGCCTCGGTCAACGGCTCGCCGAAGATGGCCAGCTTGGCGCTGTTGGAGAGCAGGCGTGAGGTGAGCAGCTCGGAAGGGGTGATCGGCAGGCGAACCAGCCGTCCCCGCCGAACGATGTAACGATGCCGCGCCAGCGGTGACGCGGTGACGATGCGGGCCTCCAGGTCGAGCTCGTTGAGCAGACCATTCACCTCAGGCACCGGGGCCGATAACGAATTGGGACCCAGCTCCGCCAGGTAGCCGTCCTTCCGCTCGGACTTTATGACCCCGCCGATCCGGTCACCTGCCTCGTAGATCACCACCCTGACTCCCCGCTGCTTCAGCCGATACGCCGCGGTAAGCCCGGTGAGACCGGCGCCGATAACCGCTACCGCTGCCATGCCGTCCCCAGTGCGCTCTCCAGCAAGTCGAGCTCCGCTTCACCGTGCACCGCCGACGTGAACGCGGCCTCGAACGCTGAAGCGGGCAGGTATATGCCGGCTTGTAGCATAGCGTGGAAGAAGCGATTGTAGGCCTCGCGATCGCTTTGCTTCGCCTCGGCAAACGACCGGACCGGCCGAGGAGTGAAGAAGGGCGTGAGCATGGTGCCGACCCGCTGCAGCTGAATTGCTACGCCAGCCCGACTGGCCGTTGTGGTGATCAATCCGCCCGCCTGTTCGGCCCAGTCGGCCGCGCGCTCCCACATGCCGGGGCGGGCCAGCACCTCCAGAGTGGCCAAGCCTGCCGCCATCGCTACCGGATTACCCGAAAGCGTGCCCGCCTGGTAAACCGGGCCCGCCGGGGCGATGAGCTCCATGAGCGCGCGGCTGCCGCCGTACGCGGCAGCGGGTAACCCGCCCCCAATGACCTTGCCCAAGCAAGTGATGTCGGGGCGGATCCCATAAAGGACCTGCGCGCCCTGGGGATGCACTCGCCAGCCGGTCATGACTTCGTCGAAAATCAGCAGTGCCTGGTGCCGCCGGGTGACCTCCCGCAGTCCCGGAAGGAACCCAGGAACGGGCGAAACTACTCCCATGTTTCCGGCGACCGGTTCGAGCAGAACCGCCGCGATCTCATCGCCCCGGGCGGCAAATAACGTCTCGACGGCCGCCAGGTCGTTGTAGGCAACCACCAGGGTATCGGCTACAGTGGCAGGGGTTACTCCTGGGGAATCGGGCAAGCCCAGGGTCGCCACCCCGGACCCTGCTGCCGCCAGAAGGGCATCCGAATGCCCGTGGTAACAGCCGTCGAACTTGACGAGGAGGCGGCGGCCAGTGGCGGCTCGAGCGAGCCGCACCGCGCTCATCAACGCCTCAGTGCCACTGCTCACGAAGCGAACCATCTCCAGTCCGGGAAAGGTCGCCACGACCCGCTCGGCCAGGCGGACTTCGATTTCCGTGGGAGCCCCGAAGGTGCTGCCCTGCCCCGCCGCCTGCACCACGGCCTCCAGTACCTCCGGATGAGCGTGGCCGAGAATCAACGGCCCCCAGGAGAGGACCAGATCCACGTAGCGGTTGCCGTCGACATCGATCAGCGCCGGTCCCTCGCCGCGGGCAATGAACCGGGGAGTCCCGCCGACGCTGCGAAAGGCCCGGACCGGGCTGTTGACTCCGCCCGGGAGGACTCGTTGCGCGGCGGCGAAGAGTCGCTCGGACGTGGACGTCGGGCGTGCCGCTACTCGAAGGTCGGTCAAAGGACGCCCTCCGACCTCAGCCACACTGCAGCGTCCCTTGCGTGATAGGAGATGATGGCATCAGCGCCGGCGCGACGCATGCCGGTCAGCGCCTCCAGTACGATGCGGCATTCATCCACCCAGCCGTGCCGCGCGGCGGCCTTCACCATGGCGTATTCGCCGCTCACGTTGTACGCGACGAGCGGTAGCTGAGTGCGCTCTCGAACCGCACGCACCACGTCCAGGTAAGCCAGGGCCGGCTTCACCATCAGGAGATCGGCTCCCTCCGCCTCATCCAGCGCGGCCTCGAGTAAGGCCTCCCGGAGGTTGGCCGGGTCCATCTGGTATTGTCTGCGGTCCCCGAAAGTCGGAGCACTGTGGGCGGCTTCGCGGAAGGGGCCATAGAACGCGCTGGCGTATTTCACCGCGTAGCTCAGAATCGCCGTCTCGCCAAAACCGGCATCGTCCAGCGCGGCACGGATGGCGCCCACCATCCCATCCATCATCCCACTGGGAGCGATAATGTCGGCGCCGGCGGTGGCATGGCTTACCGCGGCCCGGCCGAGGATCTCCAGCGTGGCATCGTTGTCCACCGATCCATCCCGGATCACCCCGCAGTGCCCATGACTGGTGTACTCGCAACAGCAGAGATCGGAGATCAGAAGCAGATCGGGATGCCGCTCTTTCTGTCGCCGCAACGCCCGCTGCACGATCCCATCATCCGAGAAATTCTCCGACCCCACCTCGTCCTTCGCCGCGGGAATGCCGAAGAGAAGCAATGCGGGGATGCCTCGGCTCCGGAGATCATCCACCTCGCGGTCCAGCTTTTCGTCCACGGACAGATGATAGATGCCGGGCATGGTCTCGATTTCGCGCTCTACCCGGGCTCCATGAACCACGAACAGAGGCTGGATCAAGTCGGCCGGTGAGAGCTCGTGCTCGCGAACGAGCTGGCGCATGGCAGCGGTTCGGCGCCTGCGCCGGGGTCGGTTGGTAGGGGGGAGGGGCACGATGGGAAGACTATGGACCGGGGGGCTGCCCCGCAACCAGAACGAAGAGTTGCACCCCAGATGGCACGTGGTTTGCCCTTTAAGGAAACAGAACCGGGTTTCCCGCTTTCACGTTTAGATCTAGGAGGTTTTACCCGAGGGAAGAAGTTTGGCCCCGAGCCTGGCCACATTGTCCACCCTTCGCAGGCAGAATGGGTTAGCAACGGTCAGGCGTAGTGTTCCTGGTCACGGTGCAAGCACCGCCGGGTGTCACGGCCAAACGCATTCTTTCCCCGCAACTTGAAGCAGGTCTGGTGGGCGCCGACCCCCACGGCATTGTGCCGCGCCGCCCGCCCGCGCCAGGAGCGCAGGTATGAAGCTGTCCCTCTCAGTCCCTTTCTCTGTTTCAATAGCGACGCTGGTCCTGAGCGCCTGTGGTGGAAGTGCGCCGCGGCTCCGTGAGACCCCCGCCCCCGATCCTTCTATTGCCATCATCCGGGCAAACCTGTGGGACGGGACCGGCCGCGGCCCGGTGGCCAATGCCGTCACTCTGGTGCGGGGGGACAGAGTCTTGTGTGCTGGAGCCGCCGGTGAATGCCCGGTACCTCCTCACGCCAGGATCATCGACGCCCACGGTCAATGGCTGATTCCCGGCCTGATCGATAGCCATGTGCACCTCCTTTTCCTGACCCAGGGTAGCGCCACTGAAGAGCTTTCCCTCGACCTTCGCGATCTCCTGGCACAGGGAGTCACCACTGTACGGGATATGGGAACCAATCCGGCCGAGCTACTCTCCCGGGTCCACGCGCTCCCGGCCGCGCCCAGAGTGTATGCGATGCAACTGGTTGCGGGTCGCCGTTTCTTCTTCAATGGCTTCGGCGGGGTCAGGACTGCCCGGGGCGTAGTGTTCCGCCAGCCGCCTGCCATGACCATGCAGGCGTTGGGGTGGACTCCCATCCTTTATAACCGGGATGACGATCCTGACTCGGTTGTGGCCCAGGCCCGGAATGCTGGGGCCATGGGACTCAAGCTCTACGCCCAGCTCGACCTCGAATCGGTGAAGAAGCTGGTTGCGGCGGCTCATCGAGCCGGCATGCCGGTGTGGGGGCATGCCTGGGTGCAACCGGCCAGCGCATTGGAGCAAGCCACGGCCGGACAGGATGGCGTGGTGCATGCCGCCGGGTTCGCTGGTGAGCTGTTTTCACCCGAGGAGCGGGACACGCTGGTGCGTGACGGAGACCTGCAAATGGCCACTGCCGAAGTGGCGACCGTGGGCTCGGCGCACGACCCTCGCATCAGCCAGGCGCTTGATTCCATGGCCAAGATGGGCACGTTCTTCGAGCCCACCCTGGATGCCACTCGCCACAGCGTGGCCTATTTCGACGCTAAGCGCCGGCATATCCCCTCGGAGCAAGAGGATTACGTCCGGGCCGGATCCGGCTTCGGCATGGAGATTACTCGCGAAGCCGTTCGCCGCGGTGTCCGGATCAGCGCCGGCAGCGACCATGTGGCTTACGGTCCGGCCAGCGAACGCGCCTCACTCTTCGGCGAGCTTCGACTCTTGGTAGACTCGATCGCACTCACCCCAGGGGCCGCGCTCCTGGCGGCGACCCGCGATGCGGCCCGCGCCATCGGCGGTGAACCGGCACGGCGGCTGGGCACGATTGAAGCCGGCCATTACGCTGACTTGGTACTGCTGAGCAAGAACCCGTTGGTGGACATCGACAACCTGGATTCCGTCGAGTGGGTCATGAAGGCGGGACGGATCTGGCGGCCGGGTCAACTGCGGAGTGGGATTGCAATGAAGTAGGCGGGAAGTAACTAACTCACGCAAAGGGGCCAAAGCTCGCCCGAGCTTCGGCCCCTCGGCTTTTCTCCCATGGCGACAATGCTTTCTGCTTACCTGCTTACTCGCTTACCCGCCTCTATCGGCAGCTCCTCCCGCTCCGCCCATTCGGTCCAGGACCCCACGTAGATCCGGACCTGAGGATAGCCCAGCAGGTAGCGCAGCGTGAAGTGAACGTGGCTGGCTTCGGTGGCGCTGTTGCAGTAGACGATGATGTTCCGCTCCGGCGTTATCCCCTGCCCCTCATAGCTCTTCCGAAGGTCGGCCAGGCTTTTCCAGACCTGGCCGAAACCCACTTGGGTAAGATCATCCTGCCAGTAATGATTAATGGCGCCTGGAATGTGACCTCGCCGCATTTGCGCGCCCGCCTCGCCGGCGTACTGATCCGGCGGCCGGGCATCCACCAAAACAGCATTGCCGCTCGCAATCGATGAGCGCACCTCGTCCAACCCGGCGCGCTCCGGTTGAAATGCCTGGGCCGTTGATCCCACCGCGTTCACCCTGGGATACCGCCGTGCAATTGGCCGCTGTTCCAGCTCCCATTTGTAGTACCCGCCGTTCAGCACGTAGACCTGGGGATAGCCAAACCCGGCCAAGAGCCAGGCGAGAAAGGTGGCGTCGATGTTCCGAGTCTCTCCCGCACTGTAGATCACCACTGGTTCGTCGAAACCCAATCCGAGCCGGGAGAAGAGCTCGCCGTAGGCTCGGGCACTCAGCAGCTGAGTAGGAACGCCCCGGTCGCTCGCCCTCAGCGTCTCGGGATTCAAATACACCGCCTCGGGGAGATGGCCCTTCAAGTAGGCGAACACATCACTGCGGACATCTACCAGGTGGACCCCGGCCGGCCATTGAGTCAGCTGGTCGGTCGAGATCAGTTGAGGAACTCGCTCCCCGCTTCGGTGCGGGCCGGAGCAGGCCAGGGGCACTGCTCCTAACCAGAGCAGCAAGGCGGTGGAGCGTCTGCTCATCGGACCGAGTCCAATCCCATGTAGACCCGCTCCGCCTCCAGGTAGACCCGCACTGCATTCCGGCGTCTTCGGGAGTTGAGCGACACCGGCCGGCTCTGATCCGCCGGCGGCAGCGGCCGGAGTGCGCGGCCCATCGGGGTCCCGCTCTCCACGGCGGCTCGCATGTCCCTCCGAAGCTCGGTGATGTAGCGCCGAGTCTTGCTCACCAGCGCCGCGGGGTCTGCGGGGATCGCGCCATGCCCGGGAACCGCAGTGGCCGGCCTCAAGCGGTCGATCGCCGCCAGCGCCTCGAGCAGCCGGCTCGAGTTCCCGTCGACCACCATCGTCACCCCATCCTCGATGAGGATGTCACCCGCGAACAGGACTCGCTGGCGGGGAAGCCAAACCATGAGATCACCCGCCGAGTGGGCCGCCCCAGGATGGGTGATGACAATGGTTTCGGCACCGGGGGCGAGGGTATCGGCCTGGGTAACCGGGATATCGGGTGTGTCGGCAAAGGCGAAACCCCGCATCGCATCCAGGCCCACTACCCGGACCCAGTCGGCCATCAGCGCGTCCTCGCCGGCTTCGGAGGCTAGAACCCGCCGGTCCGGGTGGGCAATGATCTTGGCCCCCAGCCGGCGAAACACGATGGCGCCGAAATGATGGTCGGGATGATGATGAGTGAGAATCAGCCATTTGATCGGTTGGGAAGTAACCGAACGGATCGTGCCCACCAGCTGCTCACCCTGACGTGGACTCGCCAGGGCATCGATCACCACTACTCCTGCGGCGGTTACGACGAAGCCTGCGTTCGGTCTCCCTTCCGAGCCCCGGCCGGTATCCCCCAGGACCGCGTACACCGTCGGCGCCAACCGCCGCACTGGAAAGGGCGGAGGCTTGGGGCCTGCCACGCTCCCAAGGATAGCGGCGAGACCGAGGAGATTGAGCGGAAGCAGGTAGGTCAGGTTGAGGCGAAGGTAACGTTGACCGATTGCCTGAAGGTTGCGCCTTTGTTGTCGGTCCAGACCATGGTGAGTGGAGCTTCCTTGTCAGCCAGGAGGGTGTAACTGACCACCGGGTCACGGCTGATGCCGGAGGTCCACTCGAAGCGGGCCACCTCCTGACCGCCGTAGGTAACCAGGACGTGCTTAATGAAATAGGCCGGGATCGGATCCCCCTCCGCGGTCCGGAAAAAGCCGGTATCCATGGGGTGGGAAACAATTGAGTTTACGGTGATCAGGTCGCCGCGCTTGATCTGGTCGGGGACTCTGATTCTGGCTTCGCCGATGTTGGAGATCATCATCCGCACCCATTCAGCGTGACAAGCACGCGAGTATAACCGGCCCACACCTCGCCAGTATTAGTCTCCAGGATCGCTCGGACCCAGGTAGTCCGTTTCATTTTGATGCGGGTCGATATGGAGACTCGGCCGAGGGCAGGGGTAAGGTGAAACGCGGCGACATGCGCGTCGGGATTGTGGTCAACGATGAGATGAACACCCTTCACAAACTGACCGCTTCTCATTGGTAGATCGCTCTCGATGATCACCGGAACGACCCGGCCATCTTCCGCCACCACGGGCATATCCAAATCCACATGCCCTCGCCGGATGGGGCGATCGCCGAACAGATCCTTGAGGATACGGGCGACGGCTTCGTTGGGGACTTCGGGGTCGTCGGGACCAAGTGCGTGACCGGTGGCGCGGGCAAGCTCCGGCCTGGCCACAAGACCCGCTGCTACGAGACCAGCAGCGGCGAGAAGAAAGCGTCGACGAGTCAGGTGGTTATTCGGGGACATCGCTCGGTCTAAGCTTGGGCCCCGAGGGGCCTAAGTCAAGCGATTGTTCGTGAAGCGTCAGCCCGGTAAGCACTTAGTGCCTCACATTGCCGTCGTCCCCCGAAACGGGCTAGACAACAATCTGCACCCCTCAGAACAGCCCCACAAAACCGGCCCAATTCGGGGCAATTTAGGGGCGGCGCAGCCCTTGCTCCAAGCCGGCCGACATCGCTCTTCGGGGCGAGAAATGGCCGCTTGTGCCACTTCCTGCATCGCACTAGTTTAAGCCGTTCAGCGACATAGTGATGTGGGGATATTTGACCTCCTCTCGTGCCGAGGGACCGTGGACACACAAGAACTTCAACAGGTCGCGCTGTTTGAGAAGTGCCGGCAGTTCACTAAAGCGCGCGAGTTGCAGGCGGTCGGCCTCTATCCGTATTTCAATCCGATTTCCGAATCGGAGGACACTGTTGTCGTCATTGATGGACAGAAACGCATCATGCTGGGGTCGAACAATTACCTTGGCCTGACCCACCATCCCAAGGTTCTGGAAGCGGCGTCTCGCGCCCTCAGCCGGTACGGCTCGGGGTGCACCGGCAGCCGGTTTCTGAACGGCACACTGGACCTCCACGAGCAGCTCGAAAATGCCCTGGCCGAGTTCCTCGGCAAAGAGGCCTGCCTGGTCTTTTCGACCGGCTACTCTGCCAACCTCGGGCTGATTTCAGGACTGGTTGGCCGGGGCGATGTCGTATATCTGGACAAGCTGGACCACGCATCCATCGTGGACGGCGCCAAACTGTCCTACGGCGAGACCGAGCGCTTCAATCACGGCGATCTGGCCAACCTGGAGCGGCGGCTGGATCGGAACGGGGGCAGCCGCGGTGCCATGATCGTGGTAGACGGGGTGTACTCGATGGAGGGCAACATCGCCGACGTGCCGGCCCTCACCCGGATCGCCCGGAAGTACGCCGCTGCCTTGGCCCTGGACGATGCCCACGCTCTTGGTGTACTCGGTCCCAATGGCGACGGCACGGCCGCCCACTACGGAATGACCGAAGAGGTGGACATCATTGCGGGAACCTTCTCCAAGTCGCTGGCCTCGATCGGGGGGTTTGTGGCGGCTTCGGAGAGCGTGATCCACTACCTGAAACACCATAGCCGGCCTCTGATCTTTACCGCTTCGCTGCCGCCGGCGAACACCGCTGGCGTGCTCGCGGCGCTGCACGTTCTCCAGCAGGAGCCGGGGCGGCGCGATCAGCTGTGGGCCAACACCCGGCGGCTCCACGAAGGGTTCCGCAGCCTCGGATTCGACATCGGCCCGACCGAGACGCCGATCGTCCCCGTGCTGATCGGACCGATGGAGAAGACCTTCCTGATGTGGCGCCGGCTATTCGACGCGGGGGTCTTTACCAATCCGGTCGCGCCCCCGGCGGTGCCGCCAACCCAATGCCGGTTGCGGACCAGCCTGATGGCGACCCATACCTTCGAGCAGATCGACTTCGCGCTGGAGCAGTTTGCTCTAATCGGCAGGGACCTGGGGGTCATCTGACCGATCCGCGCGTCCGAGAGGCGCGCGACGGGCAAGACCTGAAGCGCTTCATCGACCTCCCCTACCGACTGCACGCGCGGGACCCTCTCTGGGTCCCGCCTTTGCGTCGGGACGTGATCACCCTGCTCTCCCGTACCAAGAATCCTTTCTTCGAGCACGCCGAGGCCGAGTACTTCATCGCCGAACGGGACGGTGAGGTAGTGGGGCGCATCGCTGCGATCAGCAACCGGCTGCACAATGAAACCCATAACGATAAGGTCGGGTTTTTCGGCTTTTTCGAGAGCGTCGATGACCAGGCGGTCGCGGACGCGCTGTTCCGGGTGGCGGCGGATTGGTGCCGTGGAAAAGGCCACGATGTTCTTCGGGGCCCCACGTCCTTCTCAGTCAATGATGAGTGCGGGCTCCTGGTAAACGGCTTCGAGACCCCGCCCACCCTGATGATGCCGCACAATCCCCGGTACTACATCCCACTGCTGGAGAAGGCCGGATTCACCAAGGCCAAGGACCTCTGGGTCTATCAGGGCGGCAGCGAGGAGCGTTATGTCCCGGTTCCAGAGCGGCTCGCCCGCGCCACCGAGCTGATCCGGCAACGCCAGGGCATCACCCTTCGGTCGCTCAACATGAAGGACTTCGAGGGCGAGGTCGAGCGAATCAAGGAGCTCTACAATTCGGCGTGGGAAAAGAACTGGGGCTTCGTGCCCATGACCGAGCACGAGATCGACCATCTGGCGGAGCAGTTCAAACCGGTGGTGATCCCCGAGCTGGTGCCGATGGCCGAGAAGGATGGCAAACTGATCGGGTTTGGGATCGCCCTGCCTGACCTCAACGTCGTATTTCGAACGAACCGCTCCGGCGGGCTGTTCCCCATGATTCTGAAGCTGCTGTGGATGCTGAAGACGAGACGGATCCGGCGGGCCCGCATCCTTCTGCTCGGGGTAGTTCCCGAGCATCAGGGCAAGGGAATCGACGCCATGCTGTACCATTGGATCTGGACCAAATCGGGCGAGCGCGGCATCTACTGGGGTGAAGCCGGGTGGATTCTGGAGGACAACCCAGCCATGAACGCAGGGTTGGAGAAGATGACTTTCCGGGTCTACAAGACCTATCGATTGTACGACCGGGGGCTATGAAAGCGTTGGTGACCGGGGCGACCGGCTTCGTGGGAAGCCACCTGGCCGAGGCATTGCGGCGAAACGGAGCAGAAGTGACCGCGCTGGCGCGCTCTCCGGAGAAGGCTTTGGCGCTCACGATTCAGGGAGTCAGGGTCGTCCCGGGAGATCTCCACGACCAAGCAGCCCTGGAAGCCGCGGCGCGGGATCAGGATGTCGTCTACCATGTCGCGGGGGTGGTGGCTGCACGGAGCGAGGCCGATTTCCTGCGGGCCAACCGGGAGGGCACGGCAAACGTGGTCGCCGCCGCCGAACGAAGCGGATCGGCTCGTTTCGTTTTGGTGTCCTCCCTGGCCGCTGGTGGACCAGCCCCGAAAGGTTCTCCGCTCAGCGGGCGGGAGCCACCCCAGCCGGTGACGGCTTACGGTCGCAGCAAGCTGGCGGCGGAACAAGTCGTACGAGGCAGTGGGCTTCGCTGGTCGATTGTACGGCCACCGATCGTCTACGGCCCGCGAGATCGCGAGGTGCTCAAGATCTTTCGGATCGCCCGCCTCGGCCTTGCTCCCGTATTCGGCGACGGATCGCAGGAGCTCTCAGCCGTGCACGCGACTGACCTGGCCAATGCCCTGATCGCCGCAAGTCAGAGCGAAAGGACGGTGGGAGGCACCTACAACGCATGCCATCCGGAGGTATTCACCAGTCGGGAGCTGGGCCGGGCGGTGGGGTCGGCAATGGGCCGGTCGGTCGGCACGGTGCGGATCCCTGGGATGCTGGGCCGAGCCCTTTTATCCGTTACCGAGGCCTCGGCGCGACTCACCGGTCAGGCCACCATCCTCACCACCGATAAAGCGAACGAGTTCTTTCAGCCGGCCTGGACCGGGGACCCCACCCCTCTGACCCAGGATTCGGGATGGCGGGCGGCCTTCGATCTCCGCACCGGTCTGGCCGACACCTACCAGTGGTATCGGCAGGCCGGGTGGCTGTAGCTCTGACGGTCTCCTCCACGGAATCCAGCGACACCCAGTCCGGCCGGCTTCGGCCCGTTGATCTGCTGCTGCTGGCCTACCTGTCGATCGTCTCCATCGTAGCCGTAGTCCGCTCCTCCAGCCGACCCGGTTGGTGGCTGGTCCTGGTGGCTCACGGCCTGTTTGTCCTGCTGTTGTTCCTGCTGACCCGCCCCAACCTTGGCCGGCTGGGCCGAACCCTGAGAGAGATTTACCCGCTGCTTCTGCTGCTGGGCCTGTACAGCGAGCTGGACGTGCTCAACTCCGGGGGCGGCGCGGTCCATGACCAGATCGTGCAGCACTGGGAGTTGCTTTTGTTCGGAGCCCAGATCAGCCGCGAGTGGTGGCAGACCGCCCCAAGCCGTTTCTGGTCCACCGTTCTGCACGCGGCCTATCTCTCCTACTATTTCATCGTGGCAGCACCCGCCTTGTATTTCGCCTGGCGCGGCGACCTGGCATCGGTTCGACGCTTCGTGCTCGTGGTGATGGCCACCTTCATCGTGTGCTACCTCGTCTTCCTGTTTTTTCCGGTGGCGGGGCCGTATTACCAGTTCCCTCGCCCTGCCCCCTGGTTTACCGACAATCTGCCAGCCCGTCTCGCGTACCAGGCGCTGGCGAGTGGCAGCTCGTACGGCGCAGCGTTCCCGTCTTCCCATGTCGCGGCAGCGCTGGCCGCCACGCTGGCCGCGGCGCGTCTCTCGTGGCGCCTCGGGTTGATTCTGGCGGTGCCGACGGTTCTCCTCACCGCGGGCGTCGTGTATTGCCAGATGCACTACGGAGTCGATGCGCTCGCGGGGCTAGCGGTGGGGGGATTGGTGACATGGGCGGTGGGAAGAAAAGGCCTGAGCGGGGAAGGACACGGGTAAGCGGGGAAGAACCAGCGTGAGCGGTAAGCGGGACTTTCCTTGAGACAAGCTCCCGCTCACCGCTCACGTTCGCCCTAGTCCCGCTTCCGCATCACTACTGGACCGTGACGTTGCCCTTCATGCCGAGAGCCAGGTGCGGCAAGCAATAGAACTTGTAGACGCCCTTCGGCGCACCGGCAAAACTCACTTCATACGTGCCCTCCGGATCGGTGAGGAGCGGTCCCTCCAGGGTGGCCATCTGGTTAGGCATGTTCTTCTGTAAGACGGCTGCCGCGCCCGAGGGGATGCTGTCAGGCCAGAAGGAGACGTTGTGGGGGCCCCCGCTCTTGTTGTGATAGCGGACCACGTCCCCCGCATTGATCACCAGGCTTGACGGATTGAACTTATAGTTGGAGCCGTCCAGTTCCATATTGACATCGTGTGTCTTTCCGGTTGCCGCAGGGGCGGCGGCTGGCGCTGCAGCCGGGGTGCTTGCTGAGTCTCCCGCTGCCGGCTGCTCGGTCTTCTTCTCGCCGCCGCCGCAGGCCGCCAAGGCCAGGGTTAGCCCCGCCACCATTGAAGTCATCCGCATTTTTGCCGCCTTGCCTCCCAGACGTGAGTTGCCCACTTTGTGAACCCTTTCACTATAAGCGGGGGGTTAACAAACGGAAGTGGCGCGTCCAGCCTGCCGGTCTGGACCGAGGGCGTTAGCTTTGATCACGATTGCTGGTCCCGCTCCCCCTGGGTACTTCATGGGTCTCTCCGTCGACTCCAGACTTCAGCCTCGAAATACCGCCGCTCCGCCCTGCCGGGGCCTGGGCAGCCAGTGCCGGGCGGTCGCGGTAACCCTTCGGGTCGGACCTCTGGAGGAAGGCACCACGTCGCTTGACCACGAGGCGACCTGGCTCATCGGCCACACCCAGAACATCAGCTTCTATGACCTCTGGGAGGATGAAGGAGAGCTCTACGTGGACGCGATGCTCCACGTCCCCTGCAGGTACCTGCAGCAGGATGGGTCTCGGGCTCAATGCGCGGCTCACGGATACGTGGGCCCGGCTCCGCGCGGGCCCTCCAAACGAAAGCAGCCGCGCCAGTTGGGGCGAAGCCGTTTTCTTATCGTCGACCACCGGCGGACGGCGGTCCGGGCGCTGCCCGAGCCAGCCCGCAGCCTTCCGGTGTTGAGTGACGGCAACCCCTGCGCCCTGGCCCCCTGCCGCACGGCCGACAACCTCCGGGGTGCCGCCTGCTGCCGGGATCTCCAGATCGAGATCATGTGCACCAAGCGGCAGCGGAAGCTGGAGGCTCTGGTGCGTTCTCGCCGCTCGCCGTATCTCTGCAAGGTGGAACGGGCGGGCGACTTCTCGATCGAGGCCGAGATCATTTCCGCCTGCGGGTATCTCGACGACGATGGGATCGGCTGCAGCCTCCACGGCCGGCGACGGGCCGATGGCCGACCGGCCAAGCCGGATCTCTGCAGCGAGTGGCCTCCCAAGAAACAGGACCTGCATCCAGGGTGCGTTTTCGCGCGCCACGGACGACAGGCATGATGAAATAACTGTGCAAGTTAAGACCCGTGGGCCGTCCTCATGGGCGACGCTGCAGGACCCATCGGCGCTGACGGACCCAAGGAGCCATGATGGACGAGCTTGAACAGCTCTACCAGACCACCTACACCGCTGTCGTACGCTTTCTGTACCGCAAGGTGTGGGATGCCGAGCGCGCCGAGGATCTGGCCCAGGAAGTCTTCGTGCGGGCCCTGGCGCACCGGCCGGAAAAGCCTCGGGCGTGGGTGTTCGCGGTGGCGGCAAATCTGGCCCGGGACGAGGCCCGGGCGGCCATGCGCCGAAAGCGGCATCTGACGCTGCTAAAAGGCGATCCCGTCTCGTTACCTACCATGGAACCGGCCGCCGATACGCTGGTGGAGCACGATGAGCGAGTCGCTTCGGTGCAGGAAGCCTTGACCACGCTGACCCCGCGCGACCGGGAGATCCTGCTGCTGTGGGATGCGGGGCTCAGCTACCCGGAGATCGCGGCCCAGACCGGCCTGGCCCTGGGGGCAGTGGGCACTACCCTGGCGCGGGCTCGGCGGCGTCTGGTGGAGGCGCACGACCGGCAGCATGCATCCAAGGCGAGCCATGCGGCACATTCCTGAGGAGGAGCTGCACGCCTATCTCGACCAGGGGCTGAGCCGGTCCCAGTGTGTCGAGATCGAGAGCCATCTCGCCGCCTGTCCTTCGTGTTCAGCCTCCCGGGATGCCATCGCGGCACTGCGAGACCGGACCACGGCTCTCCTGGCCAAGCTTGCCCCGCCCCGGGGATTCCCTCCAGCCTTTGAATCGCTGCGCCGCCGGGCCGCCGTGCAGGCTACGGCGCGCCGGCGCCGGATTCAAATCGTGGCCTGGGCGGCCAGTCTGATCGTGGCGGTCGGTCTCGGGTGGATGGCCAATTACCTGCTTACCGCCCGGGCGACCCCGCCGGGCGAGTTGGCCCGCAGCGTTGCCCCGCTGCCCCTCACCGCACCAGAGATCCCGGCAGCCGCCATTCCGGCCGTGAAGAGCGCACCGCTCAAGACCTCGCCGGTGGCCCGGCGAGTCAGTCAGCGTCGCCCGACGCCGGCGGTCTCCAGCTCGGACGTCAAGCTCGCCCCGGTAGACGCGCCTCCTTCGTTACAGCTCTCCTCAGTCGACATCCCCCATCCGGAACCGGAGCTCAACGGCATGTGGCGGACGATGTCGTGGGATGGGGCCCGGGCAGAGGCCGGCGACAAGCTGCCCCACATCGATGGGCTGCCGGTGGTGCAGGTGCAGCTACAGCTGCTCCCCACCGACCAGGGCAAGCAGCCGCTCATGGTTGTGGCACAGCAGCTATCGTCCGGCGAGGTAATCCGGACCATCGAAGGCCCGACCAATGACGTGTCCCACCTGCTGGCCCAGCGGACGGTGAGCGATCCGGACCCGACGTCCACCCGCACCGACTCGAATGGCGCCCACACGGGCGGCCCCGATCGCACCATGGCCATGCAGCGCGGTGATCGGATGCTGGTAATCACCGGTGCGCTGCCTTCCGATAGCCTCCTGGCCATGATCCGGCGGTTGAACGCGGAGATGCGCAGTAAATAGAAAAGCGTCAGCGGGGCGCTCCCAGAAACGAAAGACCCTCCTGCTACCAAAACAGGAGGGTTTCTCATTTGGTCAGTTCCCGCTTACCGCTCACGTTTGTCCTAGCCCGCTTCCGCTTTTGTACTATCGGGGCCTGTTCCTTCGCTCCAGCACCTCCGGCGACACGTAGTCCCGCGGTCCTTCCTCGTGGTCGTATTCCAGCAGCGCATGCCCCCGCTCGCGGTCGAGCGTGACCTCCGCCAGGCGGGGCGAGATCATGGGGAAGGCGCGGCCGAACCGCGCATAGCAAAACAGAAACAGACCGGCAAAGAGAAACGTGGGCCCTGCCTCCGGCCACTCGAACTTGGGGCCGGGGAGAACGGTTACTGAAGGCATGACGAGCAGATACCGCTCCAGCCAGAGTGCGACCAGACTGACCGTGGCGAAGAAGCCAAACGTTACCTTCGTCTTCTTCGGGGCGACACCGAGGAGACCGAAGAAGGGGATGATGAACATGCCCCACAGGACGGCCGCGCCAATCGGGAGCCAATGTCCCCACAGGCGAGCGAAGACGAACCCGGTCTCCTCGGGCAGGTTGCCGTACCAGATCACCAGGAACTGGGCCCACATCAGGTAGGTCCAGAACACGGTGAAGCCGAAGCACAGCTTGCCCAGATCGTGACGCTGCTTGGGGGAGATGAGGTCCTTCACCCCCAGGTGAGCCGCACCGTGAATCATCAGGAGGGCCAGCAGCATGTGAGCCCCCAGAAAGGCTCCCATGAAGATGAAGCCGCCGAGCAGGTTGGAGTACCAGTGGGGCTGCAATGCCATGATTCCGTCGAAGGCTACCAGCGTCATGACATACACGTAAACCACGGCGTAGATGGGTGCCAGACGATGGATCCGCAGCTCTTGCTGGAACACGTCCGCAGTGCTGCCACTGTAGTCCCGCGACCAGCGCTCGTAGCGCATCCGGCGCCCATCCGGCGCCACAGCCTTGACCGCGTACATATCCGGAATCATGTCGGCCCAGACCAGCTTCCAACCCACTATCACCAGAGCGAGAAGTCCCAGGCCGAGCCGGGCGAACATGAAATCATGGGACAGCCAGACTGCCTTGGAGTGCTGCAGTTCGGGCAGCACTCCCTGCATGGGACCGTAGATCGAGTCGTAGCCGGCGGTGAAGATCAGGACCAAGCCCACCAGCGACACCGGCAGAAAGGCCACACAGGCCTCGCTGAACCGGATCATCATGCCGGACCACTTGGCGTTGGTGATCTTCTGCACCGCGGCAAAGGCCACGCTGCCGGCGGCCAGTCCGGTGAAGTAGATCCAGTTCACGTGGAACAGCTGCCAGGCCCGATCGCCCTGGGCATGGCCGGCGAACAGCGCCTGGACAAACAGAATGAGGCCGAGGATGGCGAGTCCGGCCCCGATGCCGGTAAACAGGTCATACCTTCCGGCTACGGCCCGCTGCGCCAGGCGCTCCCGCAAAGTGGGACTCATCGGCCCACCGCTGAGGTGGAGCCGGTTGCGCTTGGCCCTGGAGGTACCGGCGCGGCCGCCCCCGCCGGGCCCGGTGGCGCCGCCGTGGCGGACTGGAGCTTCCGCACATGGGTCACGATGGCCCAGCGGTCGGTGGGATCGTACACCTTGTCGCCATAGCGCGGCATGACTCCCCGTCCGTATCGGATGATGCTGTAGATGTAGCCGTCACTGTATGCCCGAGCCCGCGCGGTCAGCAGGGACGGCGCCCCGATCTGCCGCGACACGGTGCCGTCGGCGTTTCCAGTGGGGCCGTGGCACACGCTGCAGAAGGTGTGGTAGAGCGTGTCGCCCGCTGCGGCCACTTCCCGGGGAATCTCGGGCACGCTGGGCCCCGGCCGGTGCGGGCTCCCGCCCGCAGTGAAGGGGTTCTTCAGCGCGTTGGCGGTGGTGGTCTTTCCCGTGATCCATTCGGCCGACCAGTCCGGCTCACCGCCGCTCACCGGCACCGTACCCTCGGGGGTGTAGCGGGGCACATTGGGCGTCTCATAGGGACGGATGTACCGGGCATGAACCATCTGATCGAACCAGGGAATGATGCGCCACAGGTCATCCGGTGACGGAACCCGGTAGTAGTAGAAATCGCAGGCGCCCAGCAGCAGCAGAAGGGCCGCAAGGGCTGCTTTAGGCGGCCTCATAACGCACCTCCACCGCGCCCGCGGAGCGGAACAGCTGCTCGACCGGGTCCCGCTGTTCCCCGCTCACCGGGACGAAGATCCCGACCTGGTCGTCGCTGAAGCGGGGGTCGTAGGCGACACCCGGCTTCCCCATGAGCACGGAGAACAGCGCCACGGCGGCGACCGTGATCAGCGCACCGAGAAGAATGGTGAGCTCGAAGGCAATGACCACGTAAGGAGGTATGGACGCAATCGCTTTGCCGCCCGCTACCACCGGCCAGTCATAAGACATCCAGATCGTCATGGCAAAGCCCGCGGTGCACCCGCTGAGGCCACCGATCAGGGTGAACAACCGGACCGGGCTGACCCGGTGACTGAGCGCCTCCTCGATCTCGTGGTTCGGCGCCGCGCTGAAGACGACCAGATTCCGCTGGCCCATGGCGCGCAATGCGCGGATCGCGTCCACGGCGGCATCTACATGGACGAAGGATGCCAGAACGCCCGGTACCGAACGCTGGGTCCGCTTGAACAGAGCCATCAGTGCTGGCCTCCCCGCCTCCGGGGCATCGGAATCATCTCCTTGATCTCCTGGATTGCCACAATCGGGAAGTTCTTGGCGAACAGGAGGAACCACATGGAGAACCAGCCGAAGGAGCCGGCCAGAATCCCCCAGTCCGCCCAGGTGGGGTTCATCTGACCCCAGGCCCAGGGGATGTAGTCGTTGCTCAGCGAGGAAACGATGATCACGTACCGCTCGAACCACATCCCGACATTGATGAAGATCGAGATGACGAACAACGCCGTGAGGTTGCGCCGGATCTTCCGGAACCAGAGCAGCTGGGACACGAACGCATTGCAGATGATCATGGTCCAGCCGGCCCACCACATCGGGCCGAACGCCCGGCGGAAAAAGGTGGTCTGCTCGAAGGTGTTGCCGCTGTACCAGGAAACGAAGTACTCCATGGCGTAGGCGTAAAACAGGATCGAGCCGGTCAACAGCGTCAGCTTGGCCAGGTTATCGAAATGGTACTCGTTGATCATGTGCTCGATCTTGAACGCCCGCCGCAGCGGAATGATCAGGGTAAGCACCATGCCGAGACCCGAGTAGATGGCGCCGGCCACGAAGTAGGGAGCAAAGATGGTCCCGTGCCAGCCGGGTACGATGCTCGAGGCGAAGTCCCAGGACACCACCGAGTGTACCGACAGCACCAGCGGGGTGGCGAGCGCCGCCAGATAGAGGTAGGCCCGGGAGTAATGCCGCCACTGGTTGTCGGTTCCCTTCCAGCCCACCGACGTCCAGGAGTAGATCGACTTGCGCCAGCCGGACACCTTGTCGCGGACGGCGGCGACATCGGGCAACAGCCCAAACACGAGGAACGTGGTCGAGACGGTGAGGTAGGTCGAAATGGCGAACACGTCCCAGATCAGCGGTGACTTGAAGTTGGGCCAGAGAAACCGCTGGTTGGGATAGGGCAACAGCCAGTAGAACACCCACTGCCGGCCGATGTGAATGATGGGGAACAACGCAGCCGTGAGGACCGCGAACACCGTCATCACCTCGGTGGAGCGGTACACCGCCGTCCGCCAAGGGGATCGGAACAGGAACAGGATGGCCGAGATCAGGGTGCCGGCGTGGCCGATGCCCACCCAAAAGACGAAGGTGGTGATGTACACGCTCCAGAAGATCGGCGGATTGTACCCTGCGTGTCCCAGGCCGTCCTTGACCAGCATCAGAAAGGTGATCAGACCCATCAGGAAGACGGACACCGCTCCCAGCAGCAGCAGCACGTATCCCCGGCTCGCCGGCCCCAGCGTGGCGACCACATCGCGGGTCACGTCCGCGTGGGTCATGGTCATGGTGTGGGGTTCGTGCGCCGGCGACGGCGGATGATGCGGATGCGTGGTGGCTGTCATCTCAGGCCTCCGCCGACGGCAGGACTTTGGCCAGGTAGGTGATCGCCGACCGGGTGTTCAGATCCTCCAGCACCCGATAGCCTCGAGGATCCTGGTGCAGCCGGGCCACCCGGCTGGTCGGATCGTTCACGTTGCCGAAGACGATCGCGTCGGAGGGACAGGCCTGGGCGCAGGCCGGGATGATCTCGCCGTCGCGGATGGAGCGACTCTCCAGCCGCGCCTGGTTCTGGGTACCCCGAATCCGCTGAATGCAGAACGTGCACTTCTCCATGACTCCCCGGGCCCGCACCGTGACATCCGGATTCAGCTGCAGGTGCAGCGGCTCCGGCCAGGCCAGCTGATTGTACTTGTACCAATTGAAGTAGCGGACCTTGTAGGGACAGTTATTGGCACAGTACCGGGTTCCCACGCAGCGATTGTAGACCTGGCCATTGAGCCCGTCGGGCGTGTGGTAGGCGGCGTACACCGGACATACCGGCTCGCACGGAGCGTTGCTGCAGTGCTGGCAGAGCATGGGAATGAACCGCGCCTTGATCGGCTCGTCCGCCGTCTTGCCATCCTCCCAGTAGCGCTCGATCCGCATCCAGGTCAGCTCGCGACCCTTGTAAATCTCCCCTTCCCCCACCGTCGGAATGTTGTTCTCCGCGTAGCAGGCGGTGACGCAGGCCTCACAGCCCACGCATTTCGCCAAGTCGATCGCCATCCCCCAGCGGGGGAGAGCTTCTCGGGCATAGTCGCCATGTTGGGTGGCGCGCTGCTGCGCCTCGCTCCAGCCCTTGAGCGCCTCGACCTCCAGCGGAGTGTTTCCTTCGTGTTTGCCGTGGCCTTCAGCCTGATAGGCCTGTTCGATCGTGAGGCCTTTCCGCGCCGCGTCGATCGGCATGGCTTCGGCGATCCCCCGCCCCAGCTGGCGGGGAATCCCCGCGATCGAGGCCAGCCTCTTGTAGCCGCCGGTTTTGCTCAGCGAGACCCGGGCCGAGAGATAGGGCAGGAAACCGCCCCGAGGCGCGCCCAGCAGATCGAGCGCATTCACTCCCCGCCCCTGGGCGTACGCCCCGTATTGGGTGTGCCCGAATCCCAACGGCATGGCGACGACATCCGGCCGGATGCCCTGGTAGATAAAGGCCGGCGCCTCCACGCTGCCGTGAGGCGACGTGATCCGGAGAATTTCGCCATCCTCGACGTCGAGCTTGCGGGCGGTCTCCGGGTTGAGCTCGACCCAGGAGTGCCAGGTGATCTTGGTGACTGGATCGCTGTTCTCCAGCAGCCAGGGCTTATTGCTGCCCCGGCCGTCATAGAGCAGGCTGTGGGGATAGGCAGCAAAAGCGAACTCGCCATTCCCCTCGAATACCGGCTTGGTGTACTTGACCTGTCCCGCGCCGGCCGCGAGCGACACGGCCGTCACCGGTGCATCGGCAAACAGCCCCCCGTGTTGAACCGCGTCGTGCCAGAAGGCAGCGAAGTCAGCCTGCTTGCGCCCCGCGGCGAGGGCTTGCCAGCGCGACTGCAGGTAGGCCTGATAAGAAGGAGCCGTGAACTTGCCGAGCGGGCCACCCATCTTCTTGGCGGTGCGGAGCAGCATGTCGCCGGCCGGGAGGGTGTTGAACACCGGCTCCATGACCGGCTGCATCAGGCTGTACACCCCGGCCCGGGGCCGGAGATCGTCCCACCGTTCCAGTGCGTGGTGTTGGGGCAAAAGCAGATCGCAGAGCGCGGCAGTCTCGTCCAGGTACATCGAGGTGGAGACCTTGAAGCCAACCTTCCGGAGCTGAGCCTCGATGCCCTTTGCCTTGGGCACGGTGTAGGCCGGATTGGCGTCGTGTACCAGCAATACAGCGACCTGGCCGCCATCGATAGCAGCCAGCAGATTGTCCAGCGCAGCGTAGCCGTCGCCGGTGTCGAGGTCGGCCCCGAAGCGCACCGTCTGCCCGACATTCCCGGCCACAAAGTTGAGGACGTTGACCGCCGCGCAGAGCTCGGCAGCGCCGCTGTGCTGATTACCAACCCCGCCGGCCACGGCCAGGCTGGGGCGAGCCGCACTGAATTCGCGCGCTAAACGCTCGATCGTGGCCGCCGGGAGCCCGGTTTCCTGCGCTGCCATGGCTGCGGTAAAGCCGCCCAAGGCTCCCCGCAGGCCGGCATTCCCGCCTCGCTCGGCCGCCACGAGGTTGGCCATCGCCAGCGCCAGCGCCGTTTCGGATCCGGGGCGGACCGAGTGCCACTCGTCGGCATTGAGGCCAGTGAGATCCATCCGGGGGCCGATGTAGACGGCCTTGGCGACGTCGCCCTGAGCAAAGCCGTGCGATTGCGCAAAACCGCGTTGGTGCTCGATCGAGCCGGGCCAAGTCTCCAGGAAGTCCGCCCCGAAGGACACGATGTGCTTTGCTTTGGCAAAATCGTGGGCCGCGAGCTGATCCACCCCAAATACCTGACGGTTGGCCGCGCGAAGCGGCTCCGCCGCAAACGGTTGATAGCGCACGACCCGGCCCCCGAGCGCCCCAATCCAGTCCGCCAGCAGATCCGAGAAGGTGCCCCGCCCTGCTCCGGAGATCGCGGCAACCCGATTGCCGGCAGGTCCCAGCTTCGCAGCCAGTCTCGCGATGGCGTCGTCCCAGGTGATCTGCTGGAACTTGCCGTCCGCTCCCCGGGCCATCGGCCCTTTCAAGCGGCCCGGATTGTAAAGTCCCTGAAGGGCGGCCTGGCCCCGGGAGCAGAGTTTGCCCTGGTTGATGGGATGCTCGGGATTGCCTTCGAGCTTGACCGCGCGCCCCTCTCGGGTCCGGACGTGGACTCCGCACCCGGTCGGGCATTCGGTGCAGCTGCTGGCGTACCAGGTCGCCACGCCGGGTACCTGGTCTTCGGCCTGCACCAGGTAGGGGATCAGCCGCTCGACGTGATCGGTGGAGCAGCCGGACAGGGCAACCGCGCCGGCACCGGACGCACCCAGGACGGTGAGAAAACGGCGCCGGTCTATCGTGGGCTGCGGTTCGTCAGCCATCATGGCTCCTAAACGGTCGGGAGCTGGGAGTCAGGAGTCGGGACCTACCGCGCTGAGCGCTGTAACTCCTAGCTCCCGACTCCCAGCTCCCGACTAGTAATGACATACCGAGCAATCCCGGGCGACCTTCCGTTCGACATGGCAGGTGATGCAGAAGCCCATCCGGTCCACGTTATTCACCTTGAACACCCGGGGCATACGCTGCACGTCCCCGTGGCAGGTGCCACAGGCATTGGGGCCGAGCGCCTTGATGTGCCGTTGGTGGGGGAAGTGGGCGTGACGGGGGAGATAATGCACCCGCACCCATTCGATCGGCTTCTTTTCACTCCAGGCCTGGCGGACCTTCTTGATCTCCGCCTGATGCGAGCTGTCCCGGCCGCCAATCACCAGGTGACATCCCATACAGGTCTGGACCGAAGGAATGCCGGGCTCGGACGAGACCGCGACCGAGTAGTGGCAATACTGGCACTGCATCTTGTACTGGCCGGCATGAATGTCATGACGGAAGAAGATCGGCTGGCGCGGGCCCTGGAGCCGGCCACTGTCTGATGCGGCGATGACTGGGGCGGTGATCGAATCGGCGGGAGAGGTGGTCTGTTGTGCGCGAGGAGCTTTTCCGCCGAATGTGAGGAGAGCAGCCAGACCTCCGGCTGCCACGCCACCGACGACGAATGCCAGCTTCCGCATCATCATCTCACCGTAAGAAAAGAATCCTGGCCCACCTCCGGCCAACGCGCGCCGAAGTATAGTCCACGCATCCGATTACACAACCCGAGAGGAGCGGTAATCCGACTGTTTCAGTCGGCTTCTACTCCCTCCGCGCCGGCGCTGCCACCATGGATGCGGGGTGCCCGCCTGGGAGTGGGCCGCTCGGCGAGCCACTCCGCCTTGCGGCGGGCCAGATTCAGGAAGGCGTCGATGGCGCGGCGGTCGCTCAGCTCGAGCCAGCACCATTTGACCGGCCCGGTGCGCTGCCCTTCCACCAGCGCGCGGGCGATGACTGCCGCCAGCTTGGGCCCCTTGGACAACCGGCTCTCATCGCTCTCGGAGAGGGTGAAGGTCGCATCCACTCCCCCACGCATGAGGTGCAGCCAGCAGAGCTTGCGGTTGCCCACGCCGTACTCCCAGGCCCAGCGCCAGGTCGGGCCCATGTAGCGTACTTGCTCAGCCACGCCATCGATCCTGAGCAAGCCGTCCCGCAGGGCACGGAACCGGGTGGCCAGTGCGGGAGGCAGGTCGGTGAGCGGCGCGGTCGGCACCGGTTCCTCGCCTTCGGCGACATACCGGTTCGACGTCCAGTAGGCGTTCGATCGTCCCATCAGGAATTCCTTTGATGGACCCGGTCCAGGAACCGAACCACCTCGATCCCCATGGCCCGCACCAGCGAGGCCTCCCGGCCATCCAGCCGGGCGCGAAACAGGATCTCCCGGAATGATCGCATCACGTTGTCCGGCAGTCTGGTCTTGAAGAAATCGATCGCTTCGAGGGCCCGGGTCCAGTCGGCAAAGAGCTCCTCCAGCTGGACCGACGTCGCGGCCGCCGCCTGATTCCGGGGGGGCTTCACCGGCATCCCCTCGCCGCCGCGCGCAATCCACGACTCGTAGCCCATGATGGCAACCGCCTGAGCGAGGTTGAGGGAACGGTGCCCCGGGTCGGTAGCGATAGTCACCAACGCATGGCCGAGATCCAGCTCCTCGTTGGTGAGCCCGCTGTCTTCCCGCCCGGCGACGAATGCCACCGGTCCCGCCACCGCCTCTTCCACCAGGGCGGCGGCGGCCTCCCTCGGGCGGAGCACCCGCCGCTTGGCCGCCCGCTCCCGGGCAGTAAGGAGCGCGGTGAATACGCAGTCCGCGATGGCTGCCTGGAGGGAATCTACAATCTCGATCCGCGCGACCAGATCGGCTGTGTTATGAGCGATGCCCTCGATGCGGTAGGGATCGAACACCTCGGGATTGACCAGCCGTACCTGCTCGATGCCGAAATTCTTGGCGATCCGCACGGCGCTGGCGATGTTGACGATGTCTTGTGGGTTTACCAGGACGAGAATCGGGGGCCGGACGTCCAAGGGTCATCCTTCTCCCAGGAACGACGTGTCGTGCCGTTTGGCCTTGAGGGCCGCGGCCATTCCCGCCTTCTCCACCGCCTTCATGTACGCCTCCTTCGGCTCGACCAGCTTGCTGTCCACCAGCTCGATGAGGGCGTCGTTCAGAGTGATCATGCCGCTCTTGCGATTGGTCTGCATGATCGAAGGGATCTGAAAAGTTTTCCCTTCTCGAATCAGGTTGGAGATCGCCGGAATGCTGAGCAGAATCTCCCGGGCGGCGACCCGGCCGCCACCGATCTTCTTGCACAACGTCTGCGCGATGACTCCCCGCAACGACTCGGAGAGCATGACCCGGATCTGGGACTGCCGGTCGGCCGGGAACTGGTCGATGATCCGGTCGATGGTCGACGATGCGGTCGTGGTGTGCAAGGTGCCGAACACCAGGTGACCGGTCTCGGCGGTCTCGATCGCGATGGAGATGGTCTCGAGATCTCGCATCTCTCCCACCAGCACGATGTCCGGATCTTCCCGCAGCGCCGCGCGGAGAGCGTGTTTGAACGACCGGGTGTGGAGCCCGACCTGCCGCTGAGTGACCAGACACTTCTTGCTGGGGTGGACGAACTCGATCGGGTCTTCGATGGTAATGATGTGGTCGGTCCGGGTGCGATTGATGAGGTCGACCAGTCCGGCCAAGGTGGTGCTCTTGCCGGATCCGGTGGGACCGGTGACGACCACGAGTCCTTTGGTGAGGTAGCAAAGGTTCTGCACCTCCCGGCTTAACCCCATCTCGTCCGCGGTACGGATCTGATTGGGGATGATCCGGAAGACCCCGATGGCGCCAAAGCGGTCCCGGCCGGCGTTGCAACGGAACCGGGCCAGGCCGTCGATCTCGTAGGCCCAGTCGGTGTCTCCCCCGTCCCGAAACTCCCCGATCTCCTTGTCGGTCATGATGCTGATCAGCATCGCCTCCAGCCGCTCGGCAGTCATTGGCGTGGGGCCCTGACGGGCCAGTTCGCCGTGCAACCGCAGCATCGGTGGCTCGCCGGTACGGAGATGCAGATCCGAGGCTCCCGACTGGACCAGATGGCGGAACAGATCCTCCATCGCCGCGCGGTGGCCGGCGGCGTCTGCCGCCGGACGCGCGACCGGAACGGGCTGAGAGGATGAAGCGGACGGCGACACCGGAGGACGAGCCGGAGCCGGGGCAGCCTTGGGCGGGGGCGGCGCTGCGGTGGCCGTGGTGGCCGGCGTGGCCGGCCGCAAGACCGCGGTACCGTTGGCCCCGGGCTTGAGCTCTACCTGGATCTCGCCGAAGGGCGAGCGGTAGGAGAAGGACACGTCGGCAAAGCCCAGCTGCGTAGCGGTCTCGGCCGTCGCGATCTCCCGCACCAGACCCTGAATCTGGGCGTCGTTCAACGGGTCTCGAGTGATCGGCCGGATGGAACCGTTCTGCACCAGTGACGCGGGCTTGCCGACCGCGAGTTGCAGCGCGTCGGCTCGTTGTTCCTGCATCACCTGAATGAGCTTATCGAGTCGGGCCACGTTTGGTCTCAGTCCAGAGGTCGGATCAGGCGCACCAGTGACTTGTTGATATACTGGATCAGATCTCCGCTCCAGAGAGTAAAGAAGCGGCCGGGCGCATTGACGTAATCCAGGGCGCGCGCCCGGGAGGGGGGAAGCTCGAAAGCCGACCGGCCCCGGTATTCTACCCCATCCATCAGCTCGACCGTGAGCGACACCAGCTTGGCCGCCGAAGCCCGATCGGGATCCTCGAGCGGCTGGTGATCCTGGCAGGCGACCACCGAAACCTGAGCCTTGGAAACGAAGGTCACCCCGCCTTCGGGCTGGGTCAGCGCGAAGAAGGGGTCGTCCCGGTTCAACATTTCGAGGGGGCTCTCGATGTCCGACGGATGAGTAGTGCTGGCAAGGAGATGCAGCTCGCCGGCGAGAACAACGCCTTCGGCGAGCACCACCCTCGCCTGGACCCGCTGCGTGGCGCCCCAGTCAGTCACATTCAATTCTTCGGCACATAGGGCCGGAAACTGAACGACCCGGGCGAGCGGCGGCAAGTGGGGCCTAGTCCCGGAGGGCGACCCCAGCCTGGGCCTCGATCAGTTTGATCGCCTCCAGGTAGTCAGCCTCTTCCCCCAGCTCGGCCCGCGCCTGAGCGAACAGCCGTCCGGCGAGGTCAATCAGCGGCCCGGACACCCCCATCTCGGCCAGGTACTGGCGGGCGATGCCGACATCCTTGTCCAGTAGCGCCAGCCTGAAGGTGCGGGGCCAGAGCCCGGTGAGGACCCGTTCCGGAACCAGGGTCTCACTCACGAAGGATCGCCCGCTCGACGCGTTGAGAACCTCGAGCGCTTTGCGCGGCCGGACTCCTGAGCGCGCCAGCGCTGCCAACCCCTCACCTACCGCGAGAATATTGACCGCGAGCAGCGCGTTGTTCACCGCCTTCATGGCGTGGCCGCTCCCGACCGGACCCAGGTGCTCGACCCGCTTGCCGAAGGCAGCGAGAACGGGCTGAGCCCGGCGAAAGGTCGCCTCGTCGCCGCCCACCATCACCGTGAGAGTGCCCGCCTCGGCACCATTGGTCCCACCGCTGACCGGCGCGTCAGCGAAGCTGATATCCCTCTCCGCCAAACGTCCAGCAATGCGGCGGGATGTCGCCGGATCGCCGGAGGTACAGTCGAGCAGCAGAGAGCCCCTCGCCAGGCCGGCGAGCAGGCCGTCGCTACCCTCCAGCAGGGCCTCGACCTCACGAGAGGTGGGCAGGCAGGTGATAACGACCTCCGCACCGCGGGCAGCCTCCCGGGGAGTCGCGGCGGCCCGGGCAGCATAACGCTCGGCGAACCCGGCCGCCTTCGACGCGGTCCGATTCCACACCACCAGGGGCCCGCGCCGCGCGAGATGCGCGGCCATCGGGGCACCGATGGCGCCGAGGCCGAGGAATGCGACAGACATGGCGCGCAAGTTAGTATTGTCCATGGCAGCGCGCTCCCTCTGGTCCCGGGTTACGCTCGCGGCGCTCGGCGCCCTCCTGGTGCTCTTCATCGTCGGGCCGTTGCTCCGGCTGCTGTGGGAGTCTTCTCCCCGGAGTCTCGCCGACGCCTTGAGGGATTCCGAGCTGCAAAGCTCGATTCTTCTCACCGTGTTCACCGCGACGGTGGCGACGCTGCTTGCCGCGCTGCTGGGAATCCCCCTCGCATACCTGCTGGCTCGCCGGTCATTCCCGGGCCGCCGAATCGTCCAGGGATTGATCGATCTTCCGGTGGTGGTCCCCCATCCGGTGGCCGGGATCGCGCTGCTGCTCTTCCTCGGCCGGCGCTCCGCGGTCGGCGGCGCGCTGGCGGCGCTCGGGCTCGAGTTCGTGAGCCACGTGCCCGGCATCATCGCGGCCATGTTGTTTGTATCCTCCCCCATCCTGGTCAGCGGAGCCCGGGAAGCCTTCCGGAGTGTGGATCCTCAGCTCGAGCGGGTCGCCCGAACTCTGGGAGATACCGGCTGGGGTGCCTTCCGCCGGGTGACCTTACCCCTCGCGGGCCGCGGGATCCTGGCAGGCTCGATCCTCGCCTGGGCCCGGAGCGTGAGTGAATTCGGCTCGATCGTGATCCTCACCTACAACCCCAAGGTCGCCAGCATCTTTATCTTCGACCGGTTCACCGCCTTCGGGTTGCCGGCAGCGGTGCCCGCGGCGGTGATTCTGCTCCTGGTCGCCCTGACGGTCTTTATCGTCGTGCGAGTACTGCAGCCGGAGGAGCACCGATGATCCGGTTGGAGCAGCTGCACGTCCGGGTGGGCGACTTCGATCTGCGGGATATCTCGCTGGAAGTTCCCCCGGGCGGCTACGCCCTGATCATCGGACCGACCGGCTCAGGCAAGACCACGCTCCTGGAAGCGGTGGCGGGACACGCTCGGCTGCAGGCGGGCCGGGTGTTCATGCACGGTGAGGAGGTGACCGCGCTTCCTCCGGAGCGGCGAGGTCTGGGCTTTGTCTACCAGCAGTATCATCTCTTTCCCCACCTCAGCGTCCGGGAGAACATCGGCTACGGAATCAGCCGGCTCAGCGGATCCCGCGACGGACGTGACGCCCGCGGGCGGGTCGAGGAGCTGGCCGAGATGCTGGCGATCTCGCCGCTGTTGGATCGATCGATCCGGGGCTTGAGCGGAGGAGAGCAGCAGCGAGTGGCCCTGGCGCGCGCCTTGGCCCCCCGGCCATCGATCCTGTTATTGGACGAGCCGTTCGCCGCCGTCGATCCGGCAACCCGGCAAGTGCTTCGGCGCGAGCTCCGGGAGCTGCACGAGCGGGAACGGATCACGACGCTTCAGGTCACCCACGATTTCGATGAAGCCCTGCGCCTGGGGGATCTGGTTGCGGTCTTGTCCGAGGGACGAATCGCCCAGAGCGGCACACCGGAGCAAGTCTTCCGTTACCCCAACTCGGCGTTCGTCGCCCGGTTTGTCGGGACCGGGAATGTCATTGCCGGCACGGTGGAGCGGGCCGATCCCGGTTCTTCGACAGGCCCATTTCGAGGCCGCTTTCGGGGCGGACACCTCACCCTGGATGTGGTGGCGGAGCGGGAAGGACCGATCCACGCGGTCATCCGGCCGGAGGACATCGTGCTCAGCCTGACGCCGCATCCCGATTCCGCCCGGAATCATATGGAAGGGCGGATCGTACGACTGGAACGGCTGGGCCCCATCACTCTGGTGAATCTGGACGTGGGCCGGCCGCTGCTCGCGTCGGTCACCACTGCCTCCAGTGATGAGATGGCTCTCGCACCGGGTGTGCCGGTCAGGATCGCGTTCAAGGCAACCGCCATTCTTCTGGTGTAAGCTCCAGCCATGTCCGCCCGCATCGTCCACGTCGATCTGGATGCCTTCTTCGTCGAAGTCTCCCGCCAGTATCATCCCGAGCTGCGCGATGTCGAGCTGCTCGTCGTCGGGGGACGTCGGGACCAGCGCGGCGTGGTCCAGTCGGCCTCCCACGCCGCCCGGCGGTTCGGCATCCACGCCGGCATGCCCATCGGTGAAGCGGTGCGACTCTGTCCCCAGGCCACGTTTTTCCAGGGCGCCTTCGTGCACTACCGCGAGGCCTCGCACGCGGTCCGCGCCGTGCTGGAGGATTTCTCTCCCACCGTGGTCATGTCGTCGCTGGACGAGGCCTATCTCGACTTTGGCGGGACCGAGCGACTATACCCCGTCTCCTTGATGCCGGTGGCGGAGGAGCTGCGCGATCAGGTGAAGCAGCGGACCGGTCTCGACGCCAGCGTAGGGATCGGTCCCAATCGTATGGTCGCCAAGCTGGCGTCCGACTACGCCAAACCTCGCGGTCTGATGGAAGTGCGCGCCGGGTGGGAAGAGGGATTCCTCGCCGGGCTGCCGCTCGGTGCGCTCCCCGGTGTCGGGCCCAAGACCGCGAGCCGCTGGGCCGAGCTGGGTCTCAGGGACGTGCATCAGGTGCAGGCGATGGACGAACGGGCGCTGGAAAAGCTGGTTGGCCCCGATGCGCGGCAGCTGAAACTGCGGGCTCATGGACGGGGCGGGACCACTCTCCGGGCCAGCCGGCTGCCCAAATCGGTAAGCCGGGAAACTACGCTTTCGCAGGACGTGAGAGATCCGGCGGAGCTGGAGGAGATACTCGCGTTGCTCACCGCCCGGGTCGGAGCCCAGCTGCGGGACGAACAGATCCTGGCCAAGGCCATCACCATGAAGCTGCGGCACGACGATTTCAAGACTGTAACCCGGCGGCGAACGCTGGAGCTGGCGACCGATCTGGATGCGGAGATCTATCTGGTGGTGAGAGAGCTCTTCCGCTCCGCCTTTGCCGAGGTCCGAGACCGGGACCGGGGCGTGCGACTCATCGGGGTCGCGGCCACCAACCTGGGGACGGCGGCGGCGGAGGACCTGTTCGAGGCTCCGGCGCGGAGCCGGCTCCGGCAGCTGACCGTCGCGGTAGACAAGGTGCGGGGGAAATTTGGCTTCGACGCCGTCACCTCCGGGTCGCTGCTGGATCTCCGCCGGCGGCGATCCGACGACTGATTATCGCAGGTCCATGGACTCGAACCGAAGCCCCAGCACGCCGTCCGGCGTGGTCACACTGGGACCGAGGTCGCGGAAGGTAGCACTCCGGCCGGCTGGATCTCTCGCCTGTACCGTACTGTTCCGGTAGAGCCGATAGTATCCGATGAACACCCGGCGGGCGCCGGGCCGGACCGCGCAATTGCAGTCCACCGCTCCCTCCAGACCGGCATTTACTGTCACGCGAAGCAGCGTATCCGCTGCATTGGTGATCAGGGGGGCGAAGTAATCGGTGTCCGTCCCCCGGGCACTCGCGCTCTGCTGAACGGTTCCCCGCGGCTGTCGTATCACGGCTGATCCTCGCAGCTCCTCACCCATCGGTCGCTGGTCCGCGGAGAGCGGGCGGGCCAGGTTCCATTGCACCACCTGAGCGCCGCTGCCCGGAACGGGGAGCCGAACCGTTTGTCCGGCCGCGAGCGTGACCGGCGACGCCTGGCCCACGGCGATCCAGATCGGCGCCGCGAGCTGGTTGGTAAAGACGAGGGTGCGCCGGACCACGAGATACCATCCCCCCAGAACCGCTCCGATTACCAGCAGTGCAACCAGGATCGCCGGACCCAGTCGGGGGGGACGGGGGCGGCGGCGGGAGAGCGTCGGCTCCGGGGTGGAAGCGGTCATACCTCGCCAGGACTTGGAGTTGGGCGGTAAAGGTTAACCGATCTGGCGGCGGCGGCCACCGGCGGGCGGGCCCGAGGAGCCAGCCCTCAGACCGGAAATGTACGCAAGAACCTGCATAAAATGCGTGATCAGCCCCCTTGGGGCCAGTTTGTCCCAGCGAAATTGTATCTTTGCTCATGATTTCCTGCAGATTATGCAGGATTCTATTGACAGCGGCGAGACTGTCTCCTATACTATCCCCATGCGGCAATCGATCTCGCGGCCACCCAATCCTCAGCGCCTCAATGGGGCCGCCGTCCAGCGAAACTGGCCGGCACCGCCGATCGAACCGCCAGGACCTTGGCCTGAGTAACCCTTTGCGCTCACCCGATGCCCCTGCGTTCGATGATTCAGCGCGGGGGCATCGTCTTTATGTGAACCTGTGATCTCGACCCGAAACCCGATTCCGAGGACCCCCATGGCGACGACGGCACGGCCCACTGCTTCAGCTCGCAAGTCCACCAGCAGTGAAGTCCAGAAGGTGTTGGACCTGATCAAGCAGAAGAACCTTCAGGTTGTGGACGTGAAGTTTTGCGATCTGCCGGGGACCTGGCAGCACTTTTCGATTCCGGCTGCCACCCTCGACGAAGCGATGATCCGGGAAGGCCTAGGCTTCGACGGGTCGTCCATCCGCGGCTTTCAGGCCATCAACGAGAGCGACATGCTGCTGCTCCCGGACGTGTCCACGGCCTTCGTGGATCCGGTGCTGTCGGTGCCCACGCTCTCGCTCACCTGCGACATCTACGACCCGATCACCCTGGAGCCGTACTCCCGCGATCCCCGCTTCATCGCGTTCAAGGCCGAGGAGTACCTCAAGACCACCGGGATCGCGACCACCTCGTACTGGGGTCCCGAGGCCGAGTTTTTCATCTTCAACTCGGTGCGCTTCGACCAGAACGCCAACGAGGGCTACTACTACATCGACTCTGAGGAAGGGGTCTGGAACTCGGGCCGCAATGGGGCGCCGAACCTGGGCCACCGCCCGCGGCATAAGGAGGGCTACTTCCCGGTCCCGCCGGCCGACCGGCTGCAAGACGTCCGTTCCAAGATCATGCTGGCCCTGATCGAGGCGGGGGTGCCGGTCGAGGTCCAGCACCACGAGGTGGCCACCGCCGGACAGGCGGAGATTGATATCCGGTTCGGCTCGCTGGTGCAGACGGCCGACCGATTGCTGGCCTACAAGTACATCGTCAAGAACGTGTGCCACAACCTGGGGTACACGGCCACCTTCATGCCCAAGCCGCTGTTCGGCGATAATGGGTCGGGCATGCACGTGCACCAGTCACTCTGGAAGGCCGACAAGCCCCTCTTCTTCGACGAAAACGGGTACGCGCTCATCTCCGAGACCGCGCGACACTACATCGGCGGCCTGATCGCCCATGCGCCCGCCCTGCTGGGCCTCTGCGCGCCCACCACCAACAGCTATCGGCGGCTGGTGCCCGGCTTCGAGGCACCGGTCAACCTGATGTACTCGGCCCGGAACCGGTCGGCCATCTGCCGGATCCCCATGTATTCCAGCAACCCGAAGGCCAAGCGGGTCGAGTTCCGGGCCCCGGACCCGACGGCCAATCCGTACCTGGCCTTTGCCGCGATGCTCATGGCCGGTCTGGACGGGATCAAGCGCAAGCTGGAGCCGCCGGCGCCGATCGACGAGGATCTGTACGAGATCCACGACGAGCGGAAGAAGCTGATCAAGCAGGTGCCGGGCAGCCTGGCGGAGTCGATCACTGCCCTGGAGAACGACCAGGCGTTCTTGCTCGAGGGTGACGTGTTCACCCCCGATGTACTGGAGACCTGGATCGCGATGAAGCGCTCGAAGGACATCGCGCCGGTGAACCTGCGGCCGCACCCGTTCGAGTTCTTCCTGTATTACGACGCGTGACGGGGAGTCGAGGGTCTAGAGTCTAGAGTCTAGAGTCCTCGCCTCCAGAATCAGTGTTCTCGACTTTAGACCCTAGACTCTCGACCACTAACGGAGCCTTCAGTGGAAAAAATCAACGCCGCCGATACGGCCTGGATGCTGATCTCGACCGCGCTGGTCCTGCTCATGACCCCCGCGCTCGCCTTCTTCTACGGCGGCCTGGTGCGAAACAAGAACTCGCTCAACACCATGATGATGAGCTTCGTGGCGCTGGGCGTCGTGGGGGTCACCTGGGCCGTCGCGGCGTACAGCCTGGCCTTCAGCGACGGTAGCCCGTTCCTCGGCGGGCTGACCAACTTCGGCTTGAACGGGGTAGGCCTGGAGGCCAAAGGCACTATCCCGCACGTGCTTTTCATGGCGTATCAGGCCACCTTCGCCATCATCACCGCCGCACTGATCTCCGGCGCCGTCGTGGAGCGCATGCGGTTCGGGCCCTATGTCGCGTTCATTGCGCTGTGGACCCTGCTGGTCTACGCGCCGGTGGCGCACTGGGTCTGGGGCGGGGGGTGGTTGATGACCCGTGGCGCGCTCGACTTCGCCGGCGGTACCGTCGTGCACATTAACGCGGGCGTGTCGGCGCTGGTCGCGGCGCTGGTCCTCGGCTCCCGCAAGGACTACGGGCGCACCGCGGTCCTCCCGCATAACGTCCCCTTCGTGCTCCTGGGCGCCGGGCTGCTCTGGTTCGGCTGGTTCGGCTTCAACGGGGGCAGCGCGCTCGCGGCCAACGAGCTCGCCGGACTCGCCTTCACCAACACCTTCCTCGCGCCGGCGGCCACGCTGGTGGTCTGGACCCTGCTGGACTACTTCCGGACCGGGAAGGCCACCGCGGTTGGCGGGGCCACCGGAATCGTGGTCGGGCTGGTGGCCGTCACGCCGGCAGCAGGGTTTGTCAGCCCGCTCAGCGCCCTGATCCTCGGCGCGGTGGCGGCGCTGCCCAGCTACTTCGTCATTTCGCTCCGCTCCCGCACCCGGATCGACGACTCGCTCGACGTCTTTGCCGGTCACGGGGTCGGCGGTCTTACCGGTGCGCTGCTCACCGGCGTGCTGGCCCAAAAGCTCTGGAACCCGGCCGGGAACGACGGCCTCTTATTCGGCAACCCTCATCAGCTCGCGGTGCAGGCGCTGGCCTGTCTCAGCGCCGCGGTCTACGCCGGTATCATGACCTTCGTCATCCTCAAGGTGCTGGGACTGGTCATGGCGCTCCGCGCGGTGCCCCGTATCGAGGGCGTCGGCATGGACGTGAGCCAGCACGGCGAAGAGGCCTACGCCAGCGGTGAAGGCTCGATCCTGGTGCCCCCCGAGGCAGCGCTCCTCCCCGAGCCTCTGCCTGCGTTCACCCCCCAAGTCGCGTCGCGGTAGGAGAGATCATCATGAAACTCATCGTCGCGATCATCCGCCCCGACCGTCTCAACGAGGTGCTGGAGGCGCTGTACCGAACCGAAGTCCGCGGCCTCACCGTGTCCCGGGTCCTGGGACACGGCGGGGAGACCGAGCACGTGGAGACCTACCGGGGCACCACCGTCAAAGTCGATCTGCAGGAGAAGGTGCGTCTGGAGATCGGGGTCTCCGAGCCGTTTGTCACGGTCACCGTCAACGCGATCCTGGGTAGCGCCCGCACCGGCGAAGTGGGCGACGGCAAGATCTTTGTCCTCGACGTGGCCCAGGTATACCGGATCCGGACCGGAGAGCGGAACGAGGCCGCGGTGACGCCGGCGGTGGCGGTAGGCGGGTAGGCGGGTAAGTAGGTAAGCAGGTAAGGGGCCGAAGCTCGAACTGAGCTGCGGCTCCTCGCTTTTGCCTACCCCCTACCCGCCTACCCGCCTAGCCGCCCGCTCCCGTACATTCCTCCTATGCCCGACAACCTGAGAAGCTCCGTTATCACCCAAGGCGTTCAGCGCGCCCCCAATCGCGCCATGCTTCGCGCGGTGGGGTTCGGCGACGACGATTTCCGGAAACCGATCGTGGGCATCGCCAACGCGCACAGCACCATCACTCCATGCAACGCGGGACTCGACGAGCTGGCCGGCGCGGCGGAGAAGGCGGTGCGTGCCGCCGGTGCCATGCCGCAGACCTTCGGCACCATCACCGTCAGCGACGGCATCAGCATGGGCACCGAGGGGATGAAATACTCGCTGGTCTCCCGCGAGGTCATTGCCGACTCGATCGAGACCGCCTGCGGCGCGCAAAGCATGGACGGCGTCGTGGCTGTGGGTGGCTGCGACAAGAACATGCCCGGCGCCATGATCGCGATCGCGAGAATGGACATCCCCGGGATCTTCGTCTACGGCGGCACCATCAAGCCTGGCCACTACGCCGGGCGGGACCTCACGGTGGTCAGCGCCTTCGAGGCGGTGGGGCAGCACAGCGCCGGCAAGATCGACGATCGAGAGCTGCTGGAGGTCGAGCGACGCGCCTGCCCCGGCAAGGGATCCTGCGGCGGGATGTTCACCGCCAACACGATGTCGTCGGTGTTCGAGGCGATGGGAATGAGCCTGCCCTACTCCTCCACCATGGCAGCGGAGGACGCGGAGAAGGTCGAGAGCGCGGCCCGCTCGGGGCAGGTGCTGGTGCAAGCCATCGGAAAAAACCTCCGGCCCCGCCAGATCCTCACTCGGGAGGCGTTCGAGAACGCGATCGCCGTCGTCATGGCACTCGGCGGGTCCACCAACGCCGTGCTCCATCTGCTGGCCATCGCCCGGGCCGCGGGAGTATCGCTCAACCTGGACGATTTCGAGACAATCCGCGCTCGGGTGCCGGTACTCTGTGATCTCAAACCCTCGGGCCGGTTCGTGGCCACCGATCTGCATCAGGCGGGCGGAGTGCCCCAGGTGATGAAGATCCTCCTGGAGCACGGCGGCTTGCACGGCGACGCCCTCACCATCAGCGGGGAGACCGTGGCCGAGACGCTCCACGACGTGCCGAAGGAGCCGCGGGCCGATCAGGAAGTGATCCGCCCCTGGAACCGACCGCTTTACCCTCACGGGCACCTGGCGATTCTCAAGGGCAACCTTGCCACCGAAGGCGCGGTCGCGAAGATCACTGGAGTGAAGACGCCCAGAATGACCGGTCCCGCTCGAGTGTTTGACTCGGAGGAGAGCTGTCTCCAGGCCATCCTCGACGGGAAGGTCAAGGCTGGCGACGTGATCGTGATCCGCTACGAGGGACCGCGGGGCGGTCCGGGGATGCGGGAGATGCTGGCGCCCACATCGGCGATCATCGGCGCCGGGCTGGGAGATTCGGTCGGCCTGATCACCGACGGCCGCTTCTCCGGGGGAACCTACGGCATGGTGGTCGGCCATGTGGCGCCGGAAGCGGCGGTGGGAGGCGCCATCGCCCTGGTGAAAGAGGGCGACCGGATCACCATCGACGCCGAGCGCCGCCTGCTGCAGCTGGAGGTGAAGGCCGATGAGCTGGAGCGGCGCCGCGCCGCCTGGGTCTCGCCGCAGCCGAGGTACACCGCCGGAGTCCTCCACAAGTACGCCCGCCAAGTTTCCAGTGCCAGCATCGGAGCGGTGACCGATCTCTAGAGGCTACGGCGCGCTCGGCGGGGTCTGCCTGGCGCTCTTCCTCTTGCTGACCGCGGCCGTCATGACCGGGCGCACGGAGCAGTGGGACAGCCAGCTGATGCTGGCCATTGGGGCGGATCGGCAGCCGTGGCTTACCTGGGTGATGAAGCTTCTGAGCCTCGCCGGCTCGGGAGCGATCGAGATTCCCTTCGCCCTGCTGGTCATCCTCGGACTCTGGCTTCGGTATCGAAGGTCCGAGGCCCGCTGGTATACCGCGGCGGTGCTGAGCGGCTGGGCCCTGTACGCGCTCGCCAAATTCGCGGTGCAGCGGCCCCGTCCCCACGTCATCTCCCGTCTCATGCACGGCGCCGGCTGGTATTCCTATCCTTCCGGTCATGCCATGCTGGCGCCGTTGGTCTTCGGACTCGGGGTCATCGCCTGGGCTGCGCCGTGGCCGTCACCGACCCTGCGGCGAGCAGCGCTCGCTATCGCAGCGCTGATCGCGCTCGGCATCGGCTACTCGCGAGTCTACGTGGGAGCGCACTACCCTACCGACGTGATCGGAGGACTGCTGCTGGGCACTGCGTGGAGCGGATTCTGGCTGGTGTGGTGGGAGCGGAGGAAACCGGCCGCTTAGCGCCCGGCGAGCTGTACCGCGAGGTCGGATCGCACGAAACGCGCAATCCGCTCGCCGATCTCCTGGGTGCCCAGTGTCGGCTCCCCGGGATTCGCGATATCGGGCGTTCGGCCTCCCCCATTGAGCACCGCGGCCACCGCTCGCTCGATCGCATCCGCCGCTTCCGGTAATACCAGACCGTAGCGCAGCAGCATCGCCGCCGAGAGGATGGCGCCGATCGGGTTGGCCACGCCTCGGCCCGCGATGTCCGGAGCGGAGCCGTGCACCGGCTCGAACAGACCGGGTCCGTCGCCGATCGACGCTGAAGGAAGGAGGCCGAGGGAGCCGGCGAGGACGCCGGCTTCATCGCTCAGGATGTCACCGAACAGATTCTCGGTCAGGAGCACATCGAACGACGCCGGGTTCGAGATCAGGCGCATGGCGGCGAAGTCGACATACAGGTGTTCCAGGGTCACGTCGGGGTATTCCCCGCCGATCCGGCTCACCGTCTCGCGCCAGAGCTGGGAGACCTCCAGCACGTTCGCCTTGTCCACCGAGGTCACCTTCCGCTTCCGCCCCTGGGCCGCAAGAAACGCCACCCGCGCCACCCGTTCGATCTCATTCGCCGTATACCGCAAAGTGTTGACGGCTTCTCCCTGGTTCCGCGAGCGCGGCTCGCCGTAGTAGAGGCCGCCGGTGAGCTCCCGCACGATGAGCAGGTCGACGCTTTCCAGTCGTTCCGCTCGGAGGGGCGAGACCTCTCGTAGCGCAGGGTGTACCGAGACCGGCCGTAGATTGGCGTAGGCACCGAGCAGTTTCCGCAGCGCGAGCAGCCCGGCCTCGGGGCGGCGGTTGCCGGTGGCGCCGGCCAGCGCCGGGTCGCCCACCGCGCCGAGCAAGACAGCGTCAGCATCCGGTACCGCGTCCCGGGTGCGAGCGGGAAGCGCCTCGCCCTCCCGCGCCACGGCGGCGGCCCCGATCAGATACTCCGGCGTAGCGATCCGGTAGCCGTAGAGATCGCCGACCGCGGCCAGCATCCGCACCGCTTCGGCAGTCACTTCGGGGCCGATGCCGTCACCGGGAAGAACCGCAACCGTGAACTGGGTCACGAGGCGCGAGCCTTCGCCGCCTGAAGGGCGGCGCGGCGGCGCTCGAACGCCGCGATACGGGGCTCGTCCAGCAGCGTGCGGCCGATCTCGTCCAGCCCCCGCAGCATCAGGTCACGCCGATAGGGATCGATCGGAAAGCGGGCCTCGAAGCCGTGCGCGTCACGGATCGATTGGGTCTCGAGGCTCACCGTGACCTCGTAGTCCGCCAGCTCGTCGTGGCGGCGAAAGAGCTCATCCACCTCGGCCGCCGCCAGCGCGACCGGTAGCAGCCCGTTTTGGCAACAGTTGTTGAAGAAGATGTCGGCGAACGAAGGCGCGATGATGGCGCGAAACCCATAATCCGCGAGTGCCCACGCCGCGTGCTCCCGCGAGGAGCCGCAGCCGAAGTTCGCACCGGTGAGCAGCACCGTCGCACCCTGAGCTTCTGCGCGATTGAGCTCGAACTCCGGGTTGGGACTGCCGTCAGCCAGATAGCGCCAATCGTGGAAGAGAAAGCGCCCGAATCCCGAGCGCGCGAGACTCTTCAGGAACTGCTTGGGAATGATCTGATCGGTGTCCACGTTCGCCCGCCGCAAGCCGGCGACGCGTCCCCGATGCGCAGTGAATGGCTGCATGGAAATCGCTTCAAGCTGAGTTTGTATCGCGCTTACTGATTTGTATTTAGGAGAAGCACATCAACCGGCTTGCGAGCCGGCACAAGATGCTCTCGCACATCCACCAGACAGCCAGCCACCGCAGCCGCGGCTGCCATCGCGGGACTCATCAGGTGAGTGCGTCCTCCTCTCCCCTGGCGGCCTTCGAAGTTGCGGTTCGAAGTGGAGGCGCAACGCTCTCCGGGACCGAGCACATCTTCATTCATGCCGAGACACATGGAGCAGCCCGAATTACGCCACTCGAATCCGGCGGCGGTGAAGATCCGGTCCAGGCCTTCGCGCTCCGCCGCGGCCTTCACCTGTTGCGAGCCGGGCACCACCATCGCGCGCACACCCCGGGCGACTCGGCGGCCGCGCACCACCGCTGCCGCTTCGCGCAGATCCTCCAGGCGGGCATTGGTGCAGGAACCGAGGAACACGCGATCCACTCGCAGTCCTTCGAGCGGTGTGCCTGGCGCGAGATCCATGTACTCCAGCGCCCGGCGGTACGACTGCCGCTCGGCGTCGGACTCGGCGTCATCGGGATCGGGTACCCGCCCGGTGATATCCGTGGTCATCCCCGGACTGGTGCCCCAGGTAACCTGGGGCTGCACCGATCGAGCATCGATCACGATCTGCCGGTCGTACTCCGCATCGGGGTCGCTCCGGAGTGAGCGCCACGACGCGATCGCTCGGTCCCACTCCCCGCGGCTCGGCGCACCGGGCCGTCCAGCCAGATAGGCAAAGGTGGTCTCGTCCGGTGCGATCATCCCCGCCCGGGCACCGGCCTCGATGGACATGTTGCAGACGGTCATCCGTCCTTCCATGGACAGCGCCCGAATCGCCTCGCCGGTGTACTCGATGACGTGGCCGGTGGCGCCGGCGGTGCCAATGCGCCGGATGAGGGCGAGAATCAGATCTTTGGCGGAAACCCCCGGTTCCGGCAGGCCGGTGAAACGGATCTCCAGTGTCCGAGGGCGGGCCTGCACCACACACTGGGTCGCCAGAACGTGCTCTACCTCGCTGGTGCCGATCCCGAAGGCGAGTGCGCCAAACGCCCCGTGAGTGGAAGTGTGAGAGTCGCCGCAGACGATGGTCATCCCCGGATGGGTCAGCCCCAGCTCCGGCCCGATGACATGGACGATCCCCTGCTCCGCCGAGCCCAGGTCGAAGAGCTGAATCCCGAACTCCTGGGCGTTACGCCGCAGCGCCTCGACCTGCCGGGCTGCAATTTGGTCGGCGATGGGAAGCCGGCGGTCGCCGGTAGGCACGTTGTGGTCCACCGTGGCGACAGTAAGCTCGGGCCGCCGCACCCGCCGCCGCTGGAGCCGCAGCCCCTCGAACGCCTGGGGGGAGGTGACCTCGTGCACCAGGTGGAGGTCCACGTAGAGCAGCGCAGGCCCCCCTGGCACTTGGCTGACTACGTGGGCATCCCAGACCTTCTCGAACAGCGTTCTAGGCATCACGCTTGCCGGCTTATCGCGGTAGCGGGTGAGCGGGCCGCCGGGGCCGCTTCTCTTTCTTCTCCTTCTTCTCCGCCTTTTCTGCCCCGCCGCCCCGCTGCCCCGCTGCCCTGCCTTCCCGCTTCCCTTCCTCCGACCAGGGCATCATCGCCCGAAGCTGCGCTCCTACGCGTTCGATCTCGTGATTCCGGTCGGCCTGGCGCAACCGCTCGAAGTTGGGGCGCCCGGCTCGGTTCTCCGCCAACCACTCGCGGGCAAAGGAGCCGTCTTGAACGGCGTCGAGAATCTCCTGCATCGCGGCCCGGGTCTCGTCGGTGATCACCCGGGGTCCCCGGGTGTAATCGCCGTACTCGGCGGTGTCGCTGATGGAGTAGCGCATGAACTGCATCCCGCCGCGATACATCAGATCCACGATCAGCTTCAGCTCGTGGAGACACTCGAAGTACGCCATCTCCGGCCGGTAGCCCGCGGCGGTCAGCGTCTCGAACCCCGCCTTCACCAGCGCGGTGACGCCGCCGCAGAGCACCGCCTGCTCGCCGAAGAGATCGGTCTCGGTCTCCTCCCGGAACGAGGTCTCGATCACCCCGGCCCGGGTGCAACCGATGCCGGACGCGTAGGCCAGCGCATTTGCGAGAGCCTGGCCGCTCGCATCCTGATGGACCGCGACCAGCCCCGGCACGCCGCGGCCCGCCTGGTATTCGCTGCGCACCAGATGGCCCGGCGATTTCGGGGCGACCATGGAAACGTCCACGCCTCCCGGCGGGGTGATCTCGCGGTAGTGAATGTTGAACCCATGGGCGAACATCAGGGTCTTACCCGGACGGAGCGCGGAGGCCACGCCGGCGTCATAGATCGTACGGGCGTCCTGATCGGGAACCAGCATCATGATGACGTCGGCCACCTCGGCCGCGTCGGCCACCGGCCGGACGTCGAGTCCCGCGGCCACGGCGCGATCCCAGGAGGCCCCACCCGGACGCAGGCCGACGACGACCCGGGCTCCGCTCTCCCGCAGGTTGAGGGCGTGGGCGTGGCCCTGGCTGCCGTAGCCGATGATGGCGAAGGTGTGGCCGGCAAGCCGGCCGCGATCGGCGTCGGAGTCGTAGTACACCCGCACTGGCTCAGTCATGGTCGGTTCCCGAATTTGGAGTGGGGCCCAGCGCGATGGTGCCGCTCCGCGCTACCTCGATCACATCGAATCGCTCCAGGGCACGAATGCAGGAGAGCACGAACGCCTCGGAGCCAGTCAGCTCGACGATCATTTCCTCGGACGAGTCGTCCACCACCGCGGCGTTGTAGAGCTGCACCACGTCGAGCAGCTCGGCGTATCGCTCGTGTGGCGCCCGGACTTTCACCAACGCCAGCTCCCGGGCGACGCCCTCCCGGGAGGGAAACGCCACCGCGGCCCGCACGCCGATCATCTTCTGCAGATGCTGCACCGCCCGGTCGGCCGTGGCCATATCAGAGTGAATCATAAGAGTCAGCCTCGAGACGCCCGGAGTGGCGGTGGGTCCCACCGCCAGGCTCCGGACGGGTAAGTTGCGCCGCCGGATCAGCCCGACGGCACGGTTGAGCGTGATGAGCCGGTCCTCCAGCAGCACCGACACGGCTTGAAACGCCGTCATGCCGAGACCAGGGGCGTGGCCGGCTCGCCCTCGATCGGCTCGGAAAGCGAGCCACCCGGTGGAATCATGGGGAAGACGTTCGCTTCCTGCTCGATCATGAATTCCACCAGCGCCGGCCCCGGCTCCGCCACCGCGGCTCGCACCGTGTCGTCGAGATCCGCGGCCGACTCCACCTTCCAGCCGGCGATCCCATAGGCCTGGGCCAGCCGCACGTAGTCGGGACTCCAGATCGGCGTCGCGGAATAGCGGCGGCCATGGAAGAACTGCTGCCACTGCCGCACCATGCCGAGATACCCGTTGTTGAACACCGCCATTTTCACCGGGATCCCTTCCTGCACCATGGTGGCGATCTCCTGCATGTTCATCTGGAAGCCGCCGTCACCCGAGATCGCCCAGACCGGCTCGCCGGGACGGGCCAGCGCCACACCCATCGCCGCCGGCACCGCGAAGCCCATGGTGCCGAGCCCGCCGGAGGTGATGTGGCTGTTGGGGTGCTGGTAGCGGTAAAGCTTGGCCACCCACATCTGATGCTGGCCCACGTCGGAGACGATGGAGCAGCGTCCGCCGGTGGCGCGGTCGATCGAGCCGAGGATGGCATCGGGCGAGAGCCCGCCGCGAAAGTTCTCCTCCCTCGGCCGCACAAAGCTTTGGATCTCGGCCCGCCAGGGGTCGCACTTCCGGGGCGCTACCAGCGGAAGCAGCGAGCACAGCACGCTGCGCACGTCGCCCACCAACCCGACGGCCACCGGCACATTCTTGCCGATCTCCGAGGGATCCAGCTCCACGTGGATCACCTTCGCGTTCCGGGCAAAGCCGGCGAGGTTCCCGGTCACCCGGTCGTCAAAGCGAAGACCCAGCCCGATGATGAGGTCGGCTTGCTGGATGGCGCGATTGACGTGGACCTCGCCGTGCATGCCGGGCATGCCGAGGTGGAGCGGGTGCGACTCGGGGAAGCCGCTGATGCCGAGGAGGGTGGTGATCACCGGAATGCCGGTTCGCTCGGCCAGCGTCCGGAGCTCGACGTATGCGTTCGAGAGGAGGACCCCGTGACCTGCCATGATGAGCGGGCGCTGCGATTCGGCGATGAGACGGGCGGCCTCTTCGAGGGCGGTATGGCGGTGGGGCGGTAGGGCGGTAGACTCCCCTGACCTGCCGTACCGCCTTACCGCCTTACCGCCTTTCCACTCCGCCTTGGCATTCTGCACATCTTTGGGAATATCAATCAGCACCGGCCCCGGCCGCCCCTCCTGCGCCACCTGGAACGCCTCCCGCACCGCCTCGGCCAGCTCCTCGACATCCTCGACCAGCCGGTTGTGCTTGGTGATCGGTTGAGTGATGCCGATGATGTCGGTCTCCTGGAAGGCGTCGCGGCCCATCATGGCGCGGGACACCTGTCCGGTGATGGCCACCACGGGAGTGTTATCCATGTGCGCCGTGGCGAGGCCGGTCACCAGGTTGGTTGCGCCGGGGCCGGACGTGGCGACGCAAACGCCGGCCCGGCCACTGGCCCGGGCGTATCCGTCCGCCGCGTGGGCCGCGGCCTGCTCGTGCCGCACCAGCACGTGCCGCAGCCCGGGAAACTCCGGGAGCGCGTGATAGAACGGCATGATCGCGCCGCCCGGGTAGCCGAAGAGGAGGTCCACGCCCTCCTCGAGGAGGGCTCGGCAGAGGATCTGGGAGCCGGTGAGGGATTCACTCGCGACTCGTGACTCGCGACTCGTGACCTCCATCATACTCCCCACAAGTAGACCGAATTCAACGAGCTGTCCTCCAGCTTCTCGGCGTAACGGGCCTTGTTCAGCGCGTGGACCAGGGCTCGCGCGCTGGCCTCAACGATGTCGGTGGAGGCGCTGTGCCCGGAGAGTGATTTGCCGTCGATCTTGGCCTGGAGAAATACCTGGCCCACACTATCGCGTCCCGGCGTGACCGACCGGAGCGTGAGGCTCAGCACCTCGACCGGCCGGCCTAAGATCTCGCTTACCGCGGTAAAGGCCGCCGAGATCGGCCCGTCTCCGGTGCCCCGGGCGGACCGCTCGCCGGACCAGGGTCCGGTCATGCGGACCTCGGCGGTCGCGGTGACGCTGCCGCAGACGACCCGGAGATGGGTGAGCTGGAATTCCTCCGGCGCGTCATGGAAGCTCTCGTGTAAGAGCGCGAGCAGATCTTCATCCAGGATCTCCCGCTTCCGGTCGGCCAGCGTGGTGAAGCCCTGATACACGTCGGCCAACTCGGCTTCGCTCAGCTGGTAGCCCAGCTCGAGATAGCGGCGCTCCAGCGCGTGCCGTCCGGAGTGCTTGCCCAGGATCAGGGTGGAGCGAGGGATCCCCACCATCTCCGGGCGGATGATCTCATAGGTCAGCCCGTTCTGCAGCATGCCGTGCTGATGGATGCCGGCTTCGTGGGCAAAGGCGTTGCGGCCCACGATCGCCTTATTGGGCTGGGGGAACACGCCGGTGAGGTGAGACAGCAGCTGGCTGGTGCGATAGATCTCCCGCGATTCCACGTTGCAGTGGAACTCCAACGCGTTGCCCCGGATCCGGCTCGCCATCACGATCTCTTCCAGGGCGGCGTTGCCGGCGCGCTCTCCGATTCCGTTCACCGTGCACTCCACCTGCGTTACCCCCGCCGCGATGGCGGCGAGACTATTCGCAACGGCGAGGCCCAGGTCGTCGTGACAGTGCGCGCTGAGCGTCACCCGCTCGCAGCCGGGCACCCGCTTCCGCACGGCGCGGAACATCGCTCCGTACTCCTCGGGCGTAGCGTACCCGACCGTGTCGGGGAGATTGATCGTGGTGGCGCCCTCCTCGATGGCTGCCTGCACCACGGTACAGAGGAAGTCGAGATCGCTCCGGCTGGCATCCTCGGCGGAGAATTCTACGTCGTCGGTATACTGCCGCGCCCGCTGAACCGCGGCCCTGGCCATGGCCAGCACGCCCTCCCTGGTGTTCTTGAGCTTGTCCCGGATGTGCAGGTCGGAGGTGGAGATGAAGACGTGAATCCGGCCTCGCTCCGCCGGGCTCAGGGCCTCGCCGGCGAGATCGATATCCCGGTCGTGGCAGCGCGCCAGCGCCGCGATCACCGGCCGGCGGACTTCCGTCGCGATCTCGCGGACCGAGCGGTAGTCATCTTCGGAGGCCGCGGGAAAGCCGGCTTCGATCACATCTACGCCCAGCGCGTCGAGCTGGCGGGCGAGTCGGAGCTTCTCCTCGGGAGAAAGGCTGTTACCGGGGGCCTGCTCGCCATCGCGCAGGGTGGTATCGAAGATCAGGACTTCCGGGATCGGCATACGCTGCTTTCAGGGGTTAAGGCAAACAAAAACGCCGCGGGATTGTCCGCGGCGTCGGCTGATCAATGGAGACTTACTGTCTCATGTCGCTCGTCTGGGCACGCCGCGGACCTCTCGCTCACCAATAAGGACGGTAAGCAGGCTAAGGAGACCGACGACTAGGACGAGCAGCTCCATGTGGTGCGCCTCGCAACTTTATGAATGAGATAGGATACTCAGCCTACGACAATGCTGGTGACCTGTCAAGGGTTTTTGGAAATGAGAGGGAAAGTCACTCGGGCGCGACAAATTGGCTCAGGATGGCCGCTTGACGGATTCATCGCGATGCATAATAATACGGCATGAACGCGTCGCTCGCCGTCGTCATTAATACCCTTAATCTCGTCCGCTCCAGGGGAGCGCCCGGGTGAGCTAACGCGCATACGCGACCCCAGGCCTGCTCCCCAGAGTGGAGCGGGCTTTTTTGTTGCCCCGACTGCGGTCTCTCCGGCCGATGGGGCAAGACAACTCAGGAGGCACCATGGCCGCCAATGGGCAGCGGATCCACCCGGCCGGTTCCCGTCGCTTCAACCGACGACACGCCGCATCCGTCGCAGGAACACCCCTCGATCCCCGTCGCGAACATGACGCCTGTGGTGTCGGCTTCGTCGCCGCCGCCGCCGGAGCTCGCACGCATGAAGTGGTGGAGATGGCGCTCGAGGCCGTGGCCCGGGTGGCCCACCGGGGTGCCGCATCGACCGACAACTCGGGCGACGGCGCGGGTCTCCTGACCCAGATCCCCCACCGGCTTTTCTATCGCGACTCCTATCGGCTCGGCCTCCATCTGCAGCCGGGACTGCCCTTCGGCGTCGGAGTGTTCTTCCTCCCCAGCTCGGCCGAGGCGCTGGCCGCGTCGGTCAAGCTGATCGAGAGCGTGTTGACCGGCGACGGCATTCCGATCCTGGGATGGCGCGAGGTGCCGACCAACCCCAACGCGCTCGGGCCCACCGCGCTCGAGTCCTGCCCGGTGATTCGTCAGGTGCTGGTGGGACGGCCGGCCCTCGCGACCGATGAAGACGCCTGGGAGCGGGCGCTCTACCTCGCTCGGCGGGAGATGGAGCGTCGGGCAAGGACCGCCAACCTCCCGGAATTCTACGCCTGCTCTCTCTCGTGCCGCACCGTGGTGTACAAGGCGCTGCTCACCGGCACCCAGCTGCCGGCCTTCTTCACCGACTTTCGCTATCCCGAGTACGAGAGCGCCATCGCCGTGTTCCACCAGCGCTACTCGACCAACACCTTGCCCAGCTGGCCGCTGGCGCAGCCGTTCCGCCTGCTGGCTCACAATGGCGAGATCAACACGCTGTGGGGCAACCGGAACGCGATGACCATGCGGCAGCCGATGCTGGCATCGCCGTTGTGGGGGTCGAAGATCGAGCGGCTGCGCGACGTGATCTGGGCCGAAGGCAGCGACTCGGCCAGCCTGGATAACACCATGGAGCTGCTGGTGCGCTCGGGCCGCGATCCGGTGCACACGGCGATGATGACGGTGCCCCAGGCCTGGGAGAAATACTCCGATCTCGATCCCGCGGTGAAGGCGTTCTACGAGTATCACCAGTGCGTGCTGGAGCCGTGGGATGGACCGGCGGCGCTCGCGTTTACCGATGGCGTCATCGCCGGGGCGGCGGTGGACCGCAACGGCCTCCGTCCCTGCCGTTACAAGGTGCGGTCCGACGGTCTGGTGGTGGCCGGCTCCGAGGTTGGCCTGGTGGATCTGGATCCTCGCGAGGTGGTGGCGTGCGGCAAGGTGGGGCCCGGTGAGGTGCTCGTCATCGACACCCGCCGGGGCGAGGTGATCCGGAACCTCGATGCCAAACGGAGGGTCGCGGCCCAGCGGCCCTACGCCCGCTGGGTGGCCCGCTACATGGCGACGCTGGTGCCCGATCCCACCCGGGTGCCGCCGACCCACACGGGCGAATCACTGCTCCGCCTGCAGCGGATGTTTGGCTACGGCGCCGAAGATCTCCGGCTGGTGCTGGAGCCGATGGGCAGCACCGGTGGCGATCCGGTGTGGAGCATGGGCGACGACACGCCGATCCCCCCACTCGCCGCGGTGCCCCAGAGTCTCTACGCCTATTTCCGCCAGCGGTTTGCCCAGGTGACGAACCCGCCGATCGATTCGCTGCGGGAATCCATGGTGATGTCGTTGCGGATGCACCTCGGACGGCGCGGCTCGCCCTTGCTGGAGCGCCCGTCGTACGCCCGGATGCTCCGGCTGGAACACCCGATTCTGCTGGCGGAAGAGATGACCGCGCTCCGGAACGTGGCCGGCTTCTCGACCGTCACCCTCGATGCGGTGTGGGATCCGGGCAAGGGCACCGCCGGGCTCCGGCCCGCCCTGACCGCGCTCCGCCGCGCGGCGGAGCGCGCCGCTCGCCGGGGAGCTCACATCCTCATCGTGAGCGATCGCGCGGTGGGAGAGAACCGGGCCCCCATCCCCATGCTCCTCGCGATCGGCGCGGTGCGCCAGCACCTGGTGCATACCGGGCTCCGGGCCCGGGTGGGGCTCGTCGCCGAAGTCGGCGATGGCTTCGACATCCACCACTTTGCCACCTTGATCGGCTACGGCGCGGAGGCGGTGCATCCCTGGCTCGCGCTGGAGACGGTGGATGAGTTGTTCAGCGGGGCGGCGGGGCGGCGGGGCGGCGGGGCAGCGGGACAGAACGGCGCACACTTGCATGATGGTCCCTCACCGGCGGAGGCGCGGGAGCAGTATCGCTCCGCCGCGGAGAAGGGCCTCCTCAAGATTCTCTCCAAGATCGGGATCTCGACCCTCTCCTCCTACTGCGGCGCGCAGATCTTCGAGGCGCTGGGACTGGGGCACGAGGTGATCGCCGCGTGCTTCGACGGCACCGCGTCTCCCATCGGAGGCATTGGCTTCGAGGAGATCGCCGAAGACATCCACGCCCGCCACCAGGCGGCCTATCCGGCCGAGGCTCCCACTTCCCTCCCCGACTACGGCCGGGTCCGCTTCCGCAAGGAAGGCGAGGATCATGGCTGGGCCCCGCAGATCGTGGTGGCGCTGCAGAAGGCCACCGGTGCGAAGACGGAGAGGACGGACAGGACGGAGACAGCACCGACTGGGTACGATGCCTTCTTGGCGAAGAACAGCGTCCGTCGGCCCGCTGGCCCCCGAGATCTGCTCGGCTTCCGCAAAGGCGATTCCGTCCCGCTCGATGAAGTCGAGCCGGCCGAAGAGATCCGCCGCCGGTTCGTGTCCTCCGCCATGTCGCTCGGCGCGCTCTCGCCGGAGGCCCACTCGACCCTCTCGATCGCAATGAACCGGATCGGCGCCCGCTCCAATTCGGGTGAGGGGGGCGAGGACCCGGAGAACTATCGCACTCTCGAGAACGGCGACCGGGTGGACAACCGGGTCAAGCAGGTCGCTTCTGCCCGCTTCGGGGTGACCACCGAGTATCTCACCCGCGCCGAGGAGCTGGAGATCAAGATCGTGCAGGGCGCCAAGCCGGGAGAGGGCGGCCAGCTGCCGGCCCACAAGGTCACCGACCTGATCGCCCGGCTCCGGCACGCGGTGCCCGGCATTCAGCTGATTTCGCCGCCGCCCCACCACGACATCTACTCCATCGAGGACCTGGCGCAGCTGATCCACGACCTCAAGACGGTGAACCCCCGCGCGCGAGTTGGGGTGAAGCTGGTCTCCGAGAGCGGCGTGGGGACGGTCGCCGCCGGGGTGGCCAAGGCCTACGCCGACTACGTGCTGATCGCGGGACATAACGGCGGCACCGGCGCCTCCCCGCTCTCTTCCATCAAGCACGCCGGCTCTCCCTGGGAGCTGGGCCTGGCGGAGGCGCAGGCGACCCTGGTCCGGAACGGGCTCCGGCATCGGATCGAGGTCCGCACGGACGGCGGGCTCAAGACCGGACGCGATGTGATGATCGCGGCCCTGCTCGGCGCCGAGAGCTACGGCTTCGGCACCGCGCCGCTGGTGGCGATGGGCTGCGACATGGCTCGGCAGTGTCACATCAACACCTGCCCTACCGGTATCGCGACTCAACGGGAAGATCTCCGGGCCAAGTTCAAGGGGACGCCGGAGCAGGTCATCGCCTACTTCACCTTCATCGCCGAAGAGGTGCGCCGGTTGCTGGCCGAGCTGGGCTTCCGAACGATGGACGAGATCATCGGGCGCAATGACTTGCTGGAACGGGTGGAGCGGCCGGATGTCCCGCGGGCACAGATGCTGGATCTGTCAATGCTGATGGCGGGGCAGCGGGGCAGCGGGGAGGCGGGGAAGCGGGGAAGCTTACGTCGAACGGTCGAGCGAAATGATAGGCCGGGGTTGGTGTCGCTAGATAAAGAGATCCTCAGCGAGCTGGAGCCGTACCTGGATTGCTCCCTGCCCTTCTCCGGCAACTATCAGATCCGCAACCATCACCTCGCCGTGGGTGCCCGGGTCGCGGGAGCCATCGCCGAGCGGAATGGCGACGCGGGGCTGCCGCCGGGATCGGTGCGGCTCCGTTTCCGGGGCACCGCGGGGCAGAGCTTTGGCGCGTTCCTCTGCCGCGGCGTCCACCTTGAGCTGGAGGGCGAGGCCAACGACTACGTCGGCAAGGGACTGAGCGGCGGAGAGATCACCATCCGTCCGTTCCGCCAGGTCTCCTACGGCCACGCGTCGCACCAGCACCTCATCATCGGCAACACCGTGCTTTACGGCGCCACCGGCGGGAAGCTCTTTGCCGCCGGCCAGGCGGGCGACCGCTTTGCAGTCCGGAACTCCGGCGCCGTGGCGGTCATCGAGGGAGCGGGCAACCACTGCTGCGAGTACATGACCGGCGGCATCGTCGTCGTGCTGGGTCGGGCCGGGCGGAACTTCGGGGCCGGGATGTCGAACGGTCTGGCGTATGTGCTGGATGAGGCAGGGACCTTCGCCGGCCGGCTCAATGGAGACATGGTGGAGCTGCGCGAGCTGGACGGCGAGGACGTCGACCTCTTACGGAAGCTGATCCACGAGCACGAGGAGAAGACGGTGAGCGCCCGGGCGCGCAATGTGTTGGTTCGGTGGGAGGAGTATCGGCCGCTGTTCAAGAAGGTGGTGCCCAAGGGTGCGGCCGCGCTGGTGGACGTGATTCGGACCAGATACATGGAATCGGCCCAGGCGGAGCCGGAGCTGAGCCTGGAGCGCCGGACGGCGTAGACCCGCCTCCCGGTTCAGTCCGGACGGCTACCGCTTCTGCTCGTACCGCATCGCCACCGCCCCGGAGCGAAACTTGACCTGGCTCACGAGCCTCAAGTCCACCCGCTTCGATAGTCCCGCGAACAAGGTGGGTCCGTGGCCCACTAGCCTGGGATGGACCAAGAGCTCGTACTCATCGATCAATCCCAGCTCCGCCAGCGCCAGCGGGAGCGTCACGCCCCCGGTAAGCAATCCTTTACCCGGTTCCCGCTTGAGCTCCTGAACGGCCTTCGCCAGATCGCCCCGCACCAGCTCAGCGTTCCAATCGACCCGCTCCAGCGTGCTCGACACCACATACTTTCTTGCCGCGTCGATCGACCGGGCGAAGGGCTCCATCCACTCGGGCCTCGCTCCCGGCGGGGCCGGCCGCCGCCACGCCTCCTCCATCATGGTGTACGTCACTCGGCCAAAGAGGAGTGCATCGGCGTGCTCGATGTTCTCGAGAGCGTGACGATGCACGTCTTCGTCTGCGATCATTACCCGATGATCGCAGCACCCGTCCATTGTGACGTTGATTGAATATCGAAGCGGGCGCATTACCGGGTGCGGCCGCTGCTCCCTCGGGTCATCGAGGGATTTCTGGCAGCGGCGACTCCGCCGGCCCGGAGATCACCTTGCCATCCGGCGCGAAGCGAGACCCGTGGCAGGGACAGTCCCAGGTTTTCTCGCTGGGATTCCAGCCCACCAGGCACCCCATGTGGGTGCACGTGGCCGAGCGGACCGTGAACCCGCCGGACGAGTCCCGGTAGGCCGCGACTTTCTTGCCGTCACGCTCCACGATCTTACCCTCCCCGCGCTTCACCGACCGCAGGGAACGGCCCTCCGCTCCCGCGAAGCGATCGCGGATCAGGTAATAGGGATAGCTGCTGTTCTCCTTGAGATAGTCCCAGAGCCCGTGGCGGATTGCCTTGCGGGCAGGATCGAACAGCTCGGTCCAGGGATTGGCTCGGCCGAGGATGCGGTCCGCGATCATCATCCCGGCGAGGGTCCCGAAGGTCAGCCCGTTTCCGGCATAGCCCGTCCCGGCATACTGGTGCGCCGCGGTCGCCCCGATGTAAGGAAGGCCGTCCGGAGTCTCGATCACCTGCCCCGACCAACTGTGGGTGAGCTCGAGACCCGGCGCTAACCCGGCGAGAGCCTGTTCCAACCGCCTGAAGCGCTCGGCGGTGTTGCCGGCCTGGCCGGTCTTGTGATCTTCGCCGCCGAGGATCGCGACGTCGTGGTCGCGGTGGGGCTCGACCCGGAAGTAGCGATAGGGGTCCGCGGTGTCCCAGAGCAGCACGTCAGGCACGACACCCTTGCCGACCCGGCCCGCCACGACATAGCTGGAGTAGAGCGCGAGCTTGGTCTGGAAGAGCATGGCGCCGGTGATGCCGCCGATCCCGACGAGCGGGTTGTGGGTGGCGATCACGATGTCGCCACAGGTGATCCGGTGGCCGTTGGCGGTCACCGAGAGGGGACGATCGGAGAACTCGCCGGCGTCGGTATGCTCGTGGATGCGGCCGCCCGCGGCTACGATGGCCTTGGCGAGACCTGCGAGGTAACGGCGCGGATGCACCCGGGCTTGTCCCTCGAAGCGGACGCCGGGCGTCCCGACGAGGGGCGTCTGGTCCACGAAGGTCGCGTCGAACCCGAGCTCGGCCGCGAGCCCGGCGTCGCGCCTTAGACGCTCGACTTCCTTGGACTTGGTGTCGCCCTGCGGCAGATGGAGATAGCCTTCCACCCAATCGAATCCGCAGTCGATCTGGTGCTGGCGGACGATGTCGTCGATCCAAGCGATCGCGGCCAGCCCTGCATCCCACACCGCCTGCGCATGGGGGCGGCCGAGCTGGTCGGTCAGGTCGGAGAGCCGCTCGTCGGTCACCATGGTGAGGTGCGCGCTGGTGTGACCGGTATCCACCGACGCGCAGCGTCGCCGGTCGATCACGACAACGGACCGCCCCGCGGTCGCGAGGCCGTAGGCTGCGGTGAGGCCGGTAATGCCGGCGCCGACGACGACTACATCGGCTTGGGTGTCGGCGTCGAGCCGGGCAAAGGTGGGGAACGGGGCCGACGTGGACCAGTAGGGGGCCGGATCGCGGACGGTGGTCGCCATGGCCTACGATACGTCCTGGCGGCGGAGCCAACAGCGATGGGGATCACAGCCCCCTTTAGCTTCGAATCGACGAAAACCTCGGGATGAGGCTGGCGATCATGCGGAAGTGGCGGTGCCATGAGCGGGCTTCTGCTATCGGCCCTCTTCGCGAGGGCCGCGTCCCTGGGCTCGGGAGACGTGCTGGCGATCGCCCCTACATTCGCCCTTGCTGGCGCGGTCTCAGCCTCGGGTTCGCTCGCTGCGGCCCGGGGCTCTACTCCGCCGTCGTCGGGTCAATAACGGATTTCACCTCGGAGACTCGGTTCGCAGGAAAGCCGCCTTGACGAGCGTGTTCGCGGACCATCTTCTCGTTCGGCGCTCGATAGACACAGTAGATCTTGTCCCCCGTGACATAGCTGTGAACCCATTGGATCTGCGGACCCATCTGGTTCAGGACGCCACAGGATTTCTGCGAGATCGCCTTCAACTCAGCGGGGGATAGCTTGCCGGCACCGGGAAGCTCGCGTTCTATCAGATATTGGGGCATGGAGGAACCCTGGTCAGAGGAACCTTGAATATGCTGGATTTTATCCCCGCTGCCTAACGTGCCTCGTCACCGAAGCTCCTTGCGGACCACGAGCTTTAAGCCCGACCACACCTCAGTGACCGCACATACCTTGACATCCACGAAGCCCAGCGGAAGTGCGAGTTCGCGCACGGTGTCTTCAGTGATGTCCGTAGGGACCTTCGACGATTTCTTCGGCCATGAAACCCAGACCGTAGAAGACGGCTTGAGCTTGGCCCGGTATTGCTTCAGGGCTTTCGAGAGCTCGGTCTTACTTGCCGAGAAGAAATGAACGAGATCAGTTCGCTCTGAGGCCTTTCGAGCGAAGACCACGCCTTCCGGCAGCGGATGAAGCAGGCCTGGGTACTCAGTCGGTGCGTCCACAACCAACAGCGAGTACCCAGGCTTGATGCCGAGCTTCGAGGCGAGAGGTGTTCCAGAGTACCCAGGCATATGCCGCGTCGGTCGACGATGGGCCCCTACCGGACCGCGCAACGGCTGCGGCGTGCCCAAGAAAGATTCATTCCGTAATCTAGGTCGAAAATGCCGCCCGGGCTTGGCATCCCCTTGCGGCCGGCCTCCAGTGTTCGTATACTGAACCATATGGTTCAGTATGCCCAGGCCCGCCTCGATGACTCGTTCGCCGCGCTCTCGGATGCCACCCGGCGCGGCGTCCTGGAGCAGCTCGGACGTTCCGACGCTTCGATCACGGACCTTGCCGGGAAGTTCCACATGAGTCTCACCGGTATCAAGAAGCACGTCGGCGTCTTGGAGGAGGCCGGGCTCGTCACCACCGAGAAGATCGGGCGGGTGCGGACCTGCAGGCTCGGCCCCCGCCGACTGGAGGAAGAGACGGCGTGGCTCGAGAGGCACCGCCAGCTCTGGGATGCACGCTTCGACGAGTTGGACAAGGTTGTCAACGAACTGAAACGGAAGGAGAAAACCGATGAACGCAGTTAGAGAGAGTGAGCCTACCCCCATGAGGAACCGCACAACCGTGGAACGGAAGTCCGAGCGTGAGCTGGTCGTCACCCGAACCATCAACGGCCCGGCGCGCTTGGTATTCGAGGCGTTCTCCAAGCCCGAGCTGCTCCGGCGGTGGTGGGTACCGAAGTCGAGTGGCCTGTCCCTGCTTTCCTGTGAGGCGGATGTTCGGGTCGGGGGCAGGTACCGGTTGGTGTTCAGCCAGGGTGGCTCAAAGGGCATGGAGTTCTACGGTAAGTACATCGAGGTGACCCCGCACTCGCGCCTAGTCTGGACCAATGAAGAAGGCGACGAAGGTGGGGCCGTGACCACGGTGACCTTCGAGGACAAAGGTGACAAGACGCTGCTGGTCATGCATGATCTCTATCCCTCGAAGGAAGCTCTCGACGCTGCCTTTGTCGGAATGGAGGGTGGGATGAGCGAGTCGCTCGAGCAACTGGACGAGCTGGTCGTGAGCCTGGCCGCGAGTTCGGGCGGGAGGGCAAAATGAAGCGGTTAGACGCCCTATTGCTCAGCGGTAGTCGTTCTCCTTAAGAACGATCACCCAGGCGCGGCGCTCCCGATTTAGTCCTCGCGCATGACGAACCCCTCGGCCATGGACATGCGCACCTCCTCGAGCTCGGGAGGGTGGATGAACTCGGGCGCGCCGTCTATGGCCTTGTCATATGCCTCTTTGCCGGTCAAGTGGAACCCGCCGAAGACGGTCCACTTGATGTCGTCGGTCAGGCAGGCAGAATCTGCCCGTGATCGTTCTTCCGGAAGCCGTCGAGGTAGGTGTTACCCGTTTCGGTGTTCTGCGACATGCTCGCCGTTCCATCGTGCGTACTCTGTAGTGTCAACGGTCACGCTTTGAGCACCTGACGACTGGCACATCAGCGGCAGGCCGATGGCGGCGCCCGCACAACTGAACGATTCCACTCACTGCACCCACGCCGTCCGTCTGGTGAAGAAATACGCCGCCATGTACCAGTCATACGCCGCGCAGAACACCCCGTACGCGAGCGGTATGTCCGTGAGCGGCCGCGTGCCGTCCGCGCCGAGGTGCACCCAGATCTCGTGCGCCAGATCCCACCCGCCGTGGAGCGCGTAGCCCAGCACCAGGAGCGCGGGAAACCGGAGGCCCAGGAGCCCGAGGATCGCGAACACCGCCACCGCACAGGCCTCGGGCCGGAGCCTCGAGTAGTCGCCGAAGTACGCGACGAAGGCCAGGTACATCGCGGCGATCAGGACGAGCAGCAGCGCGAAGAAGATGTGCTCTACCCGCGGCGAGAACCGCGAGCGGCTGATCGTCACCGACCCGATGGCCGCCAGCACGCCAATGACCAGGTACCAACTCAGGATCGCCGCCAGAGCCATGCTGCCTCGGGATGGTGATTGGTGGATGGCATTTCATGACTGGGGTGACCGCCAGCTCGCTCAATAGTAACGCGGCCCGCAAGGAGGGGACCATCGCCAAAGGCCCCATCCCACCTTCAGCTACCATCCGCCTAGGACCGGGTTGGCTTGACGACCGGTCAGGATATCAGATAGGCTCTCACTGCATTCCTCGCAGACCCCATGCGTTAGCTGCGGAGGGCGCGGCTCATCAAAAAGTGCCAGCGCAACAATGGCTGCCTCGACCTCGAGCCAGCTGCCGGGACGTACGGCGACGCGTTTGCACCATCCGCACATGGTCACGAAACTCTCTTCCCAGGGCCGCTGCGGATCGAGCAGCGGAACGAGGGCGCGGGGTTCCTCCTTCAGCGACCGCACGCGGTACAGCAGCTGCTCCTCTGGCTGCGAGAGGATGTCGAGCTGCAACAGGCGGCGACGTTCAGGGCCATCACAGCGAAAGCAGAACCGCACCGGCAGCCCGAGTGCCCTAACGCGTCCGTGAAGCAGGCCATAAATATGCCGCGTCTCAATATCCCCGATGAAGTCCCAGAGGGACCGGCCAAGGACCCCAGGCGGGAGAAGGGCTCTTCCCTCGTTCGCTTCTGCGAAGGAGAGCCATTCCTTGTTGACCGAGGAGATCCGATCCTCGGCATCCACGCAGTACTCAAGATCTGACATCTACTACTCGATGATCCATTCTAGTGCGGCAGGGTCATCGACGGCGGCCGCGATCGCGTAGGCAAACGGGGCGCGTACGGTTGTCATCGTGCAACTGCGCCTGGGACCTGGCCCGCCGGCCAGCTGCATGCGCTTGCCAGGTGGCGGCTTCCGCCATCACGGCCAGGTAAACACCAGCGCCGGCAGCAACAACAGATCGTGGCGGAAGACGCTCCGCGTAGCGCCGCCTTGGCTGCCGGTGCCATCTGGCAGGTAGGTTGATCGGTACAAATAGTTGCTCACCGCGAGCTCGACTGCGAGCCGATGGACCAGGCGCAACCGGGCGCTGGCCTCGAGCACACCTCCAACATCGGTACCGCGAGTCCGCAAGTTGGTGCCCGGTCCACCATAGATCATCACCGCGGGCCCAGCCGCAAGGGCCAGCTGGAAGCTCCGAGTGGATGAGCTGCGGGCCACCGCCCGGGCGCTGAGGTACGTCGTGCGATTGGCAAACGCCGGTGGAGGGAAGGGAGTGGAACCAGACCAGCTCGTGTTGGACGAGCGGCTCACGTCGAACTGAAACCCGAACGTAGGGCGCTGCCAATAGCCGATCCGGAGGCCGAGCGCACCGGCTTCCCCGCGATCAGCATACATCGCGGCTCCCCCGGTAGTGACGACTCGGTCGTGCTCGGGCGCGCGATCGACGTGGACGCCCCCGCGCGCGGAGATCTCGACTTGCCCGAGCAGCGAATGCGGCCAGACACCGAGCCAGAGCGCCAATACCGCCAAGGTACGAATCATCTGAGCCTCCCCCGAAGACAATTCCTCCTCATTACCATGCTCACGCCGGGCCGCGCATCAGGCTAGTCGGGCATAGGCAACGTCTCTGAGACCCGCCAGTCGCCGGCAAGCGCCAGGTTGGGATCAAATCCATACGCCCGCAGGGTCGAGTCGTTCGCAAGAGGGACGCTGGGTCCACAGATCCAGGGACCGGAGTACTCGGGCCCGTAGTTCGACCTGGTTCCGCCCGGCCCGAGCGTCACGGTGTAGGACCCTGCTCCCAAGGTGAAGCTGAGGCTGTCCCCGCCCAAGCCTGAGTACTGCAGCACCGCCTCGGCGACGCTCGTGTCGGCCATAGTCGACTCGACATGGGTTCCCCGCCGCTCCTCCATGTAGCGCTGGATCGTAAGGGGGAATCGGACGGTGCCTTCGTGCGCCACCGGCTTGTCCACTGTGAAGTAGCCGAAGCCTTGGCATTGAAAGGAGCGGATCCGCTCCGGCGTGGTGTCTCCGGCGATGGCCGCCAGGGCGAACTGGTATTGGATTGTATCCGACTCACCGGGATTCGTCCCGTTACAGCCGGAAACGGCCGCGAGGCAGAAGCTGCCGACGCAGAGGAGCGGTCTGAGGGTGATCCGAGGGATGGTCACCGGGGGCTCCAGGGAAGGGGGACTCTCGCTATACCGCAACCCGCATTCCCTGGAGTCTGCGGATACAACTGCGCTTGCCTCCCAGGGTTACGGCTACGGGTCCGGGGACACCGTTGCGGCCTCGTTGGGCGCCAGTGTGGGAGTCCCGCGACGTTTGGTCTGCGGCACTCCTCAACTGCGCACAGCGACCGCTCCCGCTGGGCCTCCGGCAGAGTACCTAAGTCCACGCTTATGCCGACCTGCTCCCTGCCGAGGCGATCGAAAGGCCTCGGGGACCCGGCTAGACCCGTTGACCACACGCGCCTTTTCAAGTAACTTGCTGTTCAGCAAGCAAGCTGCAACCTCTTGCGCGGGTGGAAATTGGCGACCAGACCCGATCGGACCAGAGACGCGGAGCGAAGCCGGGCGGCGATCCTCGATGCCGCCGAACGGCTATTCGCCGAACAAGGCTACGAGGCCACCAGCCTCAACCAGGTCGGCGCCGCGGCCGGCGTCTCCCGGGGCACTCCCGGTTACTTCTTCCGCTCCAAGGCCGAGCTCTATCAGGCGGTCCTGGACCGCTCCTTCGCCGAGGTCCGGGAAGCGGTGCGCGAAGGCCGGGCCCGCGCCCTCGCCAGCAACGAGAGCGCCGAGACCATCCTGGCCGGCGCGGTCTCCGACTACTTCGATTTCCTGGCCGCCCGCCCGAACTTTGTCCGCCTGATCGAGCGCGAGGCCCTGAGCGGGGGCCGGCTCCCCCACGGGGTGAGCCATCTCTCGGCCGGCCAGGAAGCCCTCGCCGCCATTAGCGCCGAGCTGGGATTGGACGACTCGCCCTCCGGTGAGGCGGCACAGCTTCTGCTCAGCATCATCGCGCTCTGCTGGTTCCCCATGATCCACGCCCACACGGTGGCACCCGCGGTGGGCGTCCGACTCGAAGAAGGGGACGAGCTGGAGCAGCGGAAGCGCCACGTCATCAACCTGGTGTTGCACGGACTCCGCGGCAGTTCCTCACTCACCACAACCTCAACCGAGCCCTCGAGCCATGACTGACCTTCTCACTCCCCCGGTCCGCAGCCCGCACACTCCACTCGCGACCGAGCAGGAAGCCCGGGAAGTCGCCGAGGCGGCGCGGGAGAAGGAGTGGGAGTCGCCCAGCTTCGTGCGCGAGTTGTTCGAGGGCAAGTTCCGGCTCGACCTGGTGCACCCCTTCCCCCAGCCGGATCCGGCCGACCTGGAGCGGGCCCGTCCCTTCATGGAGCGGCTCGAGCGGTTCATGCGGGAGCGGGTGGACAGCGACAAGATCGATCGCGACGGAAAGATTCCGCCCGAGATCGTGAAAGGGCTGGGCGACATCGGCGCGTTCGGGATCAAGATCCCGACCGAATACGGCGGCCTCGGCCTGAGCCAGTACAGCTATACCCACGCGGTGGGGCTGGTGACCAGTCAGGACGGCAACCTCACTGCCCTGCTCTCCGCGGCCCAATCCATCGGCGTGCCGACGCCGCTCAAGCTGTTCGGCACTCCGGCGCAGAAGAAGAAGTATCTCCCCCGTCTCGCTAAAGGCGCGGTCTCCGCCTTTGCGCTCACCGAGAACAACGTCGGCTCCGACCCCGCGGCGCTGAGCACCAATGCCGCGCTGTCGCCCGACGGCACCCACTACATCCTGAACGGCGAGAAGCTGTGGTGCACCAACGGCACCATCGCCGAGATGATGGTGGTGATGGCGCGGACCGGGCCCAAGAAGATCACCGCGTTCATCGTAGAGACCAACTGGCCCGGCGTTGAGGTGGTGCAGCGGCTCCACTTCATGGGCCTCAAGGCGCTGGAGAACGGGATCATCCGGTTCACCAACGTGAAGGTGCCGGTGGAGAACGTGCTCTGGGGCGAGGGGAAAGGGCTCAAGCTCGCGCTGATCACCCTGAACACCGGACGGCTCACCCTGCCCGCCTCGGCGGTGGCCGGCGCCAAGCGGTGCCTGGAGATCGTCCGCCGCTGGGCCGGTGAGCGAGTGCAGTGGGGCCAGCCGATCGGGAAGCACGACGCCATCGCCCAGAAGATCGGCCGGATGACCTCGGAGATCTTCGCCATGGAGGCGGTGTCCGACCTGGCATCGCTCATGGCCGACCGCGGCGGGGCCGACATCCGGCTCGAGGCGGCGATGGCCAAGATGTGGAACACCGAGATCGGCTGGCGGATCGTGGACGACACCCTGCAGATCAAGGGCGGCCGGGGCTACGAGACCGCCGACAGCCTCCGGAGCCGGGGCGAGCGGCCCGATGCGGTCGAGCGAATGATGCGGGACTACCGGATCAACCTGATCTTCGAGGGCTCCAGCGAGATCATGCGGCTCTTCATCGCCCGGGAGGCGGTGGACACCCATCTCAAGCTGGCGGGCGACCTGATCGATCCCAAGGCGCCGATGAGCAAGAAGCTCCAGGCGCTGGTGCGCTCCGGTCTCTATTACGCGATGTGGTATCCCAAGCTCTGGCTGGGCTGGGGCCACTGGCCCCGGTACAGCGAGTTCGGCCCCCTGGCGACCCACGTCCGGTTCGTCAACCGCGCCTGTCGCAAGCTGGCCCGGACGCTCTTCCATTGTATGGTCCGCTTTGGGCCCAAGCTGGAGAAGCGCCAAGCAGTCCTCGGCCGCCTGGTCGAGATCGGCGCCGAGCTGCTGGCCATCTCAGCCGCCTGCGCCCGGGCTTATTCGATGTACAAGAAGGATCCCACGAACCGGGGGCCGGTGGAGCTGGCCAACCTGTTCAGCCGCTACGCCCGCCGCCGGGTGGAGGAGAAGTTCGCCGCGGTGTTCGACAACGACGACGTGGCGACCTATGCGGTGGCCCAGCAGGTGCTGAAGGGCGAGCACAGCTGGATGGAGACCGGAATGGTCAGGGCGGAAGGCCGGTAAGGCGGTAGGGCGGTAAGGCGATAAGGCGGTAGAGGGACGGGAAGTCGTCATTCACGGCATCACCACGGAAGGCCAGCGTGACTGGGGCGCGGCGACGCCGCTGGGTGCATATAACGCCCCGACCGCGAACCAATGCTGCAGGCCCCCCGCGTACACCGTCATCGATGACTGCGGCGCGACGAGCACATGGGTCTCGGTATGCGTTTGGTAGGTGTTCCGCGTCGTCGTTGTGGTGTACGGCTTTCCATCCGAACCGTACACCGTCTGCTGGGTGGTCACCGGAATCACCTGGGTCCAGCCCTCCATGATCTGATACGACGCCGCGTCGGGCACCGGCGCCCATGACAGCGTGTAAGCGCTCCCTTGGGGGTCGAGATGGAGCCAGGCCGGCACGGCCGCGGCCGGAGGAGTGTACGACACGTCCGCGGTTCCGACACCGTCGTCCGGATAGGCGGCGGTCACGTGATACACGTAGGTATTCCCCGGCTTGATCCCACCGCTCCCGTCCTGGAACAGGGTCGAGTTGATCGCGGCCGGCGTGAGCCGGACCGTCGTCCCCGATGGGTCGGTGCGGCTCACGTTATAACCGGTCGCTCCCGGAAGCGTGTCCCACCGGAGGATAGCCAACGCTGGGGTCCCGCTGACGGCCAGGTTGGCTGGTCCCGCCAGGAACCGGCGCAGGGCCAACTTCTCGCCGGGAGTGGTGAGGGTCGTCGGAGCCATGGTGGCGGTGGCCGGGCGGAGTAGCCGCTCCCGAGTCTGAGCCTCGGCCTTGGAGCCGAGGGTGCCGACGGTGCCGAGGAGCGCCAGGGCGATCAGGGCGCGCTGGGTGCGGGGCATAGGGTCCTCACGTTCTGGTGGCCGGTTCTGCGATGAGTGGGTCAGCAGCTGGATCTACTCTAGTCCGGAGGGGCCAAACTGCTGTCAAGGATGGCGTCAAACCGTTGCAGAAATTGCGGCTATCTTACAGCAGCCGCTTACACCCAGGATTCGACCATGGCCATCGCGGAAGGCAGGACTATCCCCTTCGTGGGACCCGAGGCGATCGATGTCGCCGTGCTGGAGACTTTCGAGTACGCCGGCCCCGACCAGGACATCGTCACCGAGACCCGGGAGTTCACCGCGGTCTGCCCCTACAGCGGCCTGCCCGACTTTGCCACCCTCACCATCCGGTACCTGCCGTCGGACCGGTGCGTCGAGCTCAAGAGCCTCAAGTACTACGTGACCAGCTACCGGAACGTGGGCATCTTCCAGGAGCACGCCACGGCGAGGATCGCCGAGGACCTGTTCAAGCTGCTGGAGCCACAGATGCTGGAGGTGAGCACGCTCTACAACGTGCGGGGCGGGTTCGAGACCAGATGTACGGTGAGACTGCCGGCGGTTGGCGGTAAGGCGGTAGGGCGGTAAGGCGGTAAAGCAGGACTCCTCATCCCGAGTGCAACGAGGGATCTTCTCAGGCGAGCCACGAGAGCTCGTTGGGTAGATCCCTCACTACGTTCGGGATGAGGAGTCCTGGACTGTCTTACCGCCTTACCGCCTTACCGCCCTACCGCCTTACCGCCAGCACCTCTTCCAGCGCGCCAAACCTCTCGGTCCAATACTGCTTGACCCGATTCGCCGCGGCCTGGTCCGGCAGCTTCTCGTGCTGCACCGCCACCATGCTCTTGCCAGGGCCTTTGGGAGCGAAGCCCACCACGACCGTGGTCTTATCCGGCCAGGTGAACCGCATGGTCTTCTCCGGCCTGGCGGTTCGCACCGTCAGCTCCACACCCGGGAGCCAGCGGGCTCGGCTCCGGGCATCGTGAAAGGCCTGGTACAGCCGGGGCAGGGCGACGGCGAAGGTCTTACTCTTGCTGGCCTCGAAGGCGCCGTTGCGCCGCTGGCCGATCGCCCGCAGGCCCTTGATCCGCTCGTAGCCCACGGTGACGGTCTGCGCCCACCAGCCGGGGATCTGATACTTCTCCCGGACGTATCTCGCGATCTCCCCGTGGGGCCAGGTATGCGCCTGGGCCTGGTCGAGCGCCTTGACCCAGCGCTCCCAGGTACAGCCGGTCCTCTCCTTGACGATGGCGTCGCTCTTACCGGCGAGCTTGGCATACTCGCGAGGAGACGGCGCAACAGCAGCCGGCTTTTGTTTCCGGAGCTGGGCTCTGGCGGTGGTGTAGGATTCGCCGGTCTTCTGCATCCGCCCGCGAACCAGACGCTTGAAATCTTTATCGGTAGGCATTGCGTGGAGTCCTTTGGTCGAGCCCCGGGCGAAGCGCTCCCCAGCAGCGACGCCCGCGGCGCCAAAGGATTTACAGCAGACGGATCCGGGAGTGTGCCCCCCTTTGCCTCACGAGGGCCCGGGCTGGGGCGGGGCCGGCGAGGTTGGGCGCGGATCGGCGCCAGGGACTACGATGGTGCATCTGCCCCATGGCGTCAAGGTAGAGATCACTCTATGAAATCGACCCAGCCTCCTTCGTTGGGGACTACGGCAGTGGAGCCATCCGCCGCAAAGCCGATCCGGCGAGGGGTTCCTCCCGTCGTCACCGTCTGCAGCGTCGCCCCGGTCTTCCAGTCCAGCAGGTAGATCGCCCCGCCCAGGGACGAGGTCACGTAGAGCTGGCGCCAATCCGGGGACACCGCCATGGCGAAGGCGCCGCCGGGCACCTCGATCTCACCCCGCCTCCGTCCCTTCCGCAGCGACCAGATCTGAATCGAGCCGGTCTCATCGGCCACGAACAGCAGTGTGCCCCCGGGGGAGAGCACCAGCTCCTGAGGAGTCCCGCCCACGGTGATGGTTCGCAGGAGTGTGTTGGTCGTCAGATCGAGCTCGGAGACCGTGCCGGAGTTCCGGTTGCTCACATACAGCCTGGTACCGGTGTAGTCGATGGCCAGCCCGTTCGCGGCCTGGCCGACGCCGAGGCGTCCGCTGATCTGCCGGGACTGGACATCGATGATGAAGAGGCTGTCGCCATTTCCGGTCACGAAGAGCGAGCGGCCGTCGGGAGACAAGCGGACCCGGAAGGGATCGAACGACACCGGGACCGTGGCCACCTCGGTGTTGCTGGCGAGATCGATCACCCCGATGGTGGACGAGAACTGGTTGGTCACGTAGGCGTACTTGGCGGCCGCGTCGACCGTGATATCGGTGGGGACATCGCCCACGGCGATGGGAGTGCGGAGGAAGAGTTGACTCGCCAATCCACCGCGGGAGACGCTCGCCGCGTCGAGCTGCGTGACCAGGATGTCGCCCTCGGCACCGACCGCAACCCCGAACGGCCGGCTGCCCAGGGTCGCGGTATGCGCGACGACGCCTTGGGGATGGGTCATCCCATCCGGATACTCGACGATCACCTGGATCGCCACCGAATCCTGACCCAGCCGGACCACCACGGTGTCATTTCCCGGCTCCAGCGCGCTCACCAATCCCGCGTCGCTGACCTCCGCCACCAGCTGATCCCGCCCGGTGAAGGTGGCGCCCGAGAGCGACGCGGGATTACCGTTGGCATCGACCGCCGATACCGGTAGCATCACTTTCTCGCCGAGACGCGCCCGCACCGTCGTCGCCGAGGCGACGAGCTGCTTGGCAGGTGTGGGATCGGGGGAATTGCTGGTAGGAGTCGCGCCGCCGCACCCGAGACACGTCAGGATGCAGCCGGCCAGGAGTTGACGCACCACAGGGCACCTCGAGAGGAGCGCTTTGTCCCTCCAACCATACTGGCCGGATCGTGCGGGAGCAAGCGCCTGCAGCGCACTGCACCAGACAGTATGATCAGCATCGTGAAAGGAGCCCAGGAGTTGGACGTCAGACCCGCCGAAGCCGGCGAAATCGATCACCTGGCCGGGGTATGGTACGATGGCTGGCAGGATGCCCACGCCAGGATTCTCCCGGCGGAGCTGGCCCGAGCGCGCACCCTGGAGAGCTTGCGGGGACGGATGGCGGAGGCGCTTTCGGACGTACGCGTGGTCGGTCCGCCCGGCGCCCCGGTCGGCTTCTGCATGCTCAAGGGTGACGAGCTCTACCAGCTCTACGTCTCGGCCCAGTCCCGCGGGTCGGGGGTTGCCGCCGCGCTGATGGCGGACGCCGAGCAGCGGTTGGCGGAGCGCGGCGTTACCACGGCGTGGCTGGCCTGCGCGATCGGGAACGAGCGGGCGGCACGGTTCTACGAGAAATGCGGCTGGCGTCGGGCCGGGGTGGTGGTCAGCGAGCTGGAGATTCCCGGCGGAATCCTTCCCCTGGAGGTATGGCGCTACGAGAAGTCCCTTGGGGGAACCCGACCTGAGTCTAGCTGATGCTGGTGCCGAAGAGAGCGCCGATCGCCGCAGTGATCCCCATCGCAAGCGCTCCCCAGAAAACCACCCGAGCCACCCCGATCAGCGGACGGGCGCCGCCGGTGCGCGCGGCGAGCCAGCCCAGGATCCCCAGGCATAGCAGTGAGGCAACCGTCACCGTCGGCACCAGCCGGTTAGCCGGCGCGAGAAGCGCCATGATCAGGGGCAGCGCCGCACCGACCGCGAAGGTCAGCGCTGAGGTGAGGGCAGCCTGGACCGGACGCGCGGCCAAGGCGGAGGAGATGCCCAGCTCGTCACGGGCATGAGCGGCGAGGGCATCCTTGGCCATGAGTTGTTGGGCGACCTGGCGGGCCAGACCTGGCGTCAACCCGCGGGCAACATAGATCGCGGCCAGCTCCTCCGCCTCGGCCGGACCACTTGCCGCCAGCTCTCCCCGCTCCCGCTCCAGGTCGGCCCGCTCGGTATCGGCCTGAGAGCTGACTGAGACGTACTCTCCTGCGGCCATGGACATGGCGCCGGCGACGAGCCCGGCGACGCCCGCCACCAGTACGGCCGAACGGCTGGCTTCGGCCGACGCGACCCCGAGCACCAGGCTCGCCGTGGACACGATTCCATCGTTGGCGCCCAGGACGGCGGCCCGGAGCCAGCCGATGCGCTCGGTGCGATGCTGCTCGAGGTGACGGCGGCGCGTAGAGCGACTCTCTTGGAGGGATGGCCACGAAGATGCACCGCGGCAAGGCGGCAGTCGAGTGGGGGTAGTACTATCGTGGATGGCGAAGGTCTCGTTCGAAGGCTTCGACCGGCTGCCACCGCCGGTGGCTCGCTACTTCCGGGCGGTGCTGAAGGAGGGACAACCGCCGGTCCGGGCGGCCCGCTTCAGCCAAACCGGAAAGCTCCGAACCAGCGAGACCAGGGACACCTGGTCTTCGTTCGAGGCCCGGCAGGTGTCGACCGCGACGCCTCCCGGCTTCATCTGGGTCGCGAAGGTACGGGTGGCACCCTTCATTCACGTGCGAGTGCGCGATGCGTATGAGGCGGGGACGGGATCGGGGCAGGTTGCTCTGCTTTCCTTCATTCCACTGGGGAGGGATCGGGGCCGGACGGAGCTCAACGCCGGCGCCTTGCATCGCTACCTGGCCGAGGCCGTCTGGTATCCCACTGCCCTGCTCCCCCATGCCGGCCTCCAGTGGACCCCGATCGATGACCACAAGGCCCTGGCCACGTTGGCGGACCGGGGGACCTCGGTGGCATTGGAGTTTCGCTTCAATGCGGCGGACGAGGTCAGCGGCGTGTATGCTGCCGGCCGGTATCGCAAGGTTGGCAAGCGCTACGAGCTCACTCCTTGGGAAGGCCGCTTCTCGCGATACCAGGTGCGGGACGGGATGCGGGTGCCCCTGGAAGGAGAGGTCGGCTGGTATCTCTCCGGACATTGGCAACCGGTCTGGAGCGGCAGGTTGACGGACCTACGCTATGAGCGCTGAGCCTTCTAGGTCCCCGGCACTCCCATGTCCGCCAGGATCTTCCACCCGCCGTCCGCTTGCCGTTTCCATACCGTCACGTAGTGCCCGCCGATCCGCTGCTCGGCCTTCCCCTTGGGCTGGAAGGTGTAGGACCAGAGGCCGGTCTCGTAGGCGGTGTCGCCCATGAGCCAGAGATCCTTGCTCTCCAGGGTCACCCGCACCGGGCCGACCTGGGCGACGAACTTCCCGACATCGTCCGCGATGGCATCGCGCCCCCGGATCACGACGCCACCCTCGTTGAAGCGGGCGCCCTCCGGATCGTAGACCTGGCTCAGCGCCTTGGCATCGGCCCGCTTGAATGCGGCGATGTAGGCCGCGTTCCCGGCATCGATGGCGCGCCGCACCGGGGCGACGTCGGCCGGGCGGGCGGTCTGGGCCGCGACTGGCACTGCGATGGCGAGCAGAAGCAGGGGAATCGGATTTAACCGAGACATTACGCAGGCTCCGTAGCGGGTATGGGCAATCTACGGAGCCGAGCCCGGAAAGGTTCAGCCGTCCAGCCAATGGGCGCCCTGAGACGCAGTCGCGAGTCCTCGAACGACTCAGAGGAGAGTCGGGTGGTGGACCGGCAGTGCTGACGTGGCGCGACGTCCCGTAGCGGCTAGGGAGGCCACCCGTTTACGCCGGCAACATCTGCCGACCCAGCATCCAGCCCCGTGGTCCAGCCTCGTCGCTGCGCTCAGAGCTTATATCAGGCCGCGGGCTTCTCGGTTTTGCCGGCCGGCGGCGCTTCCTTTGGCGGCAGCGGCCAGGCCACGTCCCGGGCACTCCTCCAGGCCGCGAGTGCCTCGGCGTCCTTCCGGAAGTGGAACCGGTTCAGGGCATCGATCTGGCGAATGATCAGCATGATTTCCGACGTCACCGCCTCCAGCTCGGCCCGGGCACCGACGTGGGCCGCGCGGCCGGCGTGCTGCTGATTCAACACCTGCTCATAGCGGTCGAGCGCGGCGTTGAGCTCGTCCAGGAACCCCTCCGGCATACCGTACCGGGTCAGCAGCTCCTGGTGGGCGGCGCCGGTTGCGGCGGCGACCCGGGACCGGGTGAGAAAGGCCTGATGGCTGCCGTTCACATCCGGGCGAACGACCCCGACCGCGAGCTCGCGCTCCTCCTTGGCTGCCGCTCCCGCGAGGCCGGCCAGGAGCGCGATGGTTCGGTGGATCTCGAGGCGGAGCTGCTCTTTGTTGACGACTGCGCCGGCGACCGTCTGTTGCCCGGTCACCTGCTGCCGGGCCAGCGCTTCGGCGCGGGTCAGGCGTTCCTCGAGCCGCGCGACGGCGGTGGCATGGCCTGGATTGGGAACGGGATGCGTCCGGCAGAAATCACGAACGCGACCCGCCATATCCAGTTTGCGGCGGACACTGAAATTCATACGACGCTTCCTTTCTATGGCTGTGCGACTGCGTGGGACTACCGGACTCCGGGAACGGCCGGGGTAAAAGCGACGATCGTGCCAATGGTCCACCGCACGAACGAATTTCGATTCTTGGGTTCACAACGCTGATATAGCTGCACCACCCGCCGTTGATACCGCTGGTTGCTTGGAATCGTGAATGTTGAGTCAAGACGTTGTGTTACTTGGAGAAACGATGAGGAAGTGGATTCGCGAGCTGAGTTATTCCGAGAGGATACGAGAACCTGCAATGCAGTGAGGTCGTGCAACGCGGGCGAGCACGCCGGAATGAAAGTGTCCTCCAGCGTGACAGGGGTGACATATCTGGGTGACACTGCGGTGATGCCTAAGGCTCGGTTTGGTCCGGAAAGTCGTTCGGGAGCGAGCAAAAATTATTTGGAAGTGATCGCCAATGGTTTGGGGGTCGTCGAAAGTGGTTTGGAACCGGCCGTGCAGGGGAGGAGATACGAGGTGGAGTGATTTGGGAGCACCCGAAAATGGTTTGGAACTGAGCGTGTGGGGGAGAAGGACTGAGGTCACGGCGTTTGGAACTGCCCGGGAGCCGCTTGGAACCGACCGTTAGGGGTTTGGGACCGGGGTAAGGTGGTTTGGAAGTGGGCGTGAAGCCAGGGAGGACCGAGGTCACGGCGTTTGGAGCTGCCCGGGAGCCGCTTGGAACCGATCATTCGGCGTTTGGGTGTGCTCTGAAATATTTTGGGGCTCAGGAGAAGGCGCGAAGGGCTGGAACTTTTTGGGCTGGATGTTGGTATAATCGGGTCAGGGCGATCCCCGCCCTCCCCCGGGCCATGATTTGGCCATCCCGAGGTGAGATCCCAACCGGGAAGGTGTCTTTGTCGGACTCTCGAATCAGCTCAGCCCGTCGCCGGGCTATGCAATGTTGCATAGTGGCAACCGCTTTGGCCGGGGGCCGCAGACTCTCGGCCCAGACCTCCTCGGCCCTCGGCCGGGAGCTTCAGTCGGCTCAGGTCAGGCCCCAGAACGTCTGGCTCAACAACTACCTGCACGAGCTCGCCAGCCCCGGCGCCGTCCTCGGCGTGGTCGGGGGCGGGGTGCTGGACCAGATCCGGAAGTCCGACAACGGCCCCGATGACCTCTCCGGGCGAATCGGGACCCGGATCATTCTGCGAACTGTGGACGTCAGCGTCCATCACGGCCTGGCCGCCGCAATGCACGTGCTTTCCAGCACAGTGGGATCCGAAGCTTGGAATTCACGTGACTTGAAGTCG
>JADMIO011197710.1_pt1 | contig 87203 bp, 85 predicted proteins | sample 8958161 | NCBI WGS metagenome assembly JADMIO01 (sample SAMN16585339, study PRJNA669376) | soil metagenome | isolation source: Crop rotation soil | place: USA: Cullars Rotation, Alabama | collected 2011 | reverse complement strand
GCGACTTCAAGTCACGTGAATTCCAAGCTTCGGATCCCACTGTGCTGGAAAGGAACTACACTATTTACTCTCCAGGCAAAGGAATGCAATAACTGATGATCAAGATTTTGAAGCACCCGAACGGTCGTAATTTTGCATTCGACTCGCACGGCCAACCTCGTATTACATTTAGCTACGCGCGCGATGGTAAGTACACGATTTACAGTTTGTACGGAGACGGTCAAACTCACGATCAACCTGGAGAACCTTTAGGTCGTCGTTTTATTCCAAAAAAAGGTGCACAACGAGTTCATGACAAAGACGGGCATCCACTACGTCGCTATGACGCGCCCGCAGTGCAGGCACTCATTAAAGCACTGCACGGAACTGAACCGCAAAACAATCCGTTGTACGCAAATGATAGTCCGTTCAAAAATATCAGCGACCGAGATAAAGATGACCTGATGCATTTTCTTCATAATATGAATGAGGCCCTCGGAGGGAAACGACTTCCACATGATCCACGATCTTTTGCACCCGTGATACTCGACCCACCACGAATTGGTCGCGCTCTAAGGTAGAAACTGCACAAGCGCGTTGACCACACCATCAATAGTGTGCGGATCGGCTTGCGCACTCACTTCGAGTTGTAATTCACGCATCGTGTCGCTTGTGATTGGACCGATACTAATTGCAACTGGAATTGACGAAATAATGTCGTGGCTGAAGACGTCAACAGCATTGCGTACGGTGGATGAACTCGCAAATGTAATCGCGTCAGCAGTTTTTACTTCTTCAACTGTTTCTTGTGAAACTTCGGAGATGTTTGTTTTGTAGACGTCGATGTTATGCACGTCATATCCTTTAGCGTGGAGTCCTTTTTCCAATGCATCTCGCACATCAGCCGCTCGAAAACACACGACTTTTGCACCATCTGTCTCGGGAAAAAGCTCAACGAGTTCTTCGGCAACAAAACGTGACGGGACAATGTCGGCAATCAATCCATATTCTTTCAACGCTGCGGCAGTTGAATCGCCGATGGCAGCCAACGCAGAGTTCGCAAAGTAACGAGCATCGACGCCTTTACTCAACAGTTGTTCCATAGTGAGATGCACGCCGTTGGTCGATGTAAAGACAACGTACTCCACGTCGCCCAACTCAGGAATTTCAAAGTCAATCGGCTCGATTGCAATAGTGGGCGCTTCTATCACCTGCGCACCGAGCTGAGTAAGCAAAGTTGTGATTTCGCTTTGTTGTTCTCGGGCACGAGTGACAACAACTTTTTTCCCAAAGAGCGGTTTACTTTCGAACCACTCTAAATTCATTCCTGCAACATCACCAATCACCATGACACTCGGAGATTTTGCATTCGTGCTTCCCAATTCGGCGAGCGTACATCGTTGCGACTCTTGGTCGGTGCGCGTTCCATTGCGAACGATCGCGACTGGTGTCTCTGGTTTTTTTCCGCCTGAAATAAGTGCGTCCGCAATCGCAGCTCGGTTAGCAATCCCCATGAGCACAACAATGGTTCCTTCAACCCTCGCAAGGTCTGACCACACAACTTGTTCCGATTCTTTCGTGGGATCTTCATGGCCTGTAACAACGGTCACGTTCGTCGACACTGCGCGATGCGTGACAGGAATGCCTGCATATGCTGGTGCAGAAATAGCCGATGTAATTCCGGGGACAACTTCAAATGCAACTTTGTTGTCGATGAGATACTGCGCTTCTTCCCCACCACGACCAAATACGTAGGGGTCACCACCTTTAAGTCGAACAATACATTCACATGTCGTACTCAATTCAACTAATTTTTCGTTGATTTGATCTTGCGTGAGATCAACAGACCCGGGACCTTTCCCCGCAGCAACACGAATGGCGTCACCAGACACAGCATCGAGCAAGTTTTTATTCGCTAAGCGATCATAAACAACTGCATCGCATTTTTGTAAAAGTTCTAGACCACGAACAGTTATCAACCCAGGATCGCCAGGACCCGCTCCCACTAAGTACACAGTCATGAGACCATCTCCATTATTTCGGCGCCACCTTGATTGTCCAAAAGATCGCGTGCAGCATCGCGGCCGAGCGCAATAGGATCATCTCCGCGACTTTCAGCACGCGCGACTTGCCGACCTCGCGGTTCAGCCAACAGAGTTCGTAGCCACAACGATTGAGAATCGATAGGAACAGCATATGCTCCGCAGGGAATTGAACATCCTCCCCCGAGCGTTGCAAGAAAGGATCGTTCCGCACTGACACAACGAAATGCATCGGGATCATTGATTCTTTGAGCAATTTCTTTTGTGGCGTTGTCGTCGCTGCGCGTTTCTATGGCGAGAGCGCCTTGAGCAACTTGAGGAAGCATGACGTCAACAGTAAGAATTTCACTTGCGCGATCTTCGAACCCCAAACGCTGCATTGCAACATGTGCAACTACCACTGCATCGAAGTCACTTGCTTTATTCAAACGTGTTTCAATATTTCCACGAAGTTCTTCGAACTGTAAATCGGGACGCAAGGCCGCAAGCTGTGCGCGACGTCGTTGTGCGCCAGTTCCTACAACTGCGCCGTACGGTAAATTTTCGAGAGTCGAACCAACGAGCACGTCACGAACGTCACCGCGTAATGGTACCGAAACTAAATCGAGACCTTCGGGAGTGTCGGAGGGAAGATCTTTCGCACTGTGCAACGCAATGTCTGCTTTACCTTCCAAAACTGCGATCTGAACTTCCTTGGCAAACGCGCCCATTGCTCCTAAACCAGCAATTGGTGTGTCTTTATTGATATCGCCTGTCGTTGCAACTTCAACAATTTCAAATTCGCACCCAAGCATTGCTCCGACTGTATTGGCTTGCCAGAGTGCAAGGGCCGAACCGCGTGACGCTATACGAATGGTGGCCATGAAATTTACGTTCTATTGTTCCGTTGCAACAAAATCTGGGTCAGGAGAAAGTGATTCAATTGCTTTTTGGACAAAACCTGAAATGTATTGACGCACTTCGTCGAGCTTATCTTCACGAACTTTTTCTACAATCGCAAAATCAAAAGCTGGATCCCAATTAATGTCTTCGGACGATATTCCTTGCGCTCGAACGCGTTCACGTTCGTCGTTGACGAGACCGATAAGTACACCGTATTCTGGCCCAAGGCGGCCTTGGAGATATTTACGAATCCATTTTGCAAACGCTGGAGATTTCCCTGCTGTTGAAATTGCAATAGTGACATCACCCTGTCGGACCGTCGACATCAAAATAGAAGAACAGTTGACAGGATCATCAGCACTGTTGACAAAAATGTTTCGTGCTTCTCCGGCAAGAAAAACGTTGCGATTAACTTCTGGGATGTCGGTTGCAGTCATCGCAAAAAAGGCGTCGTCGAGGTCAGATTCTTGAAACGTTCGTTCAACGTAAACGACTGCTTCTTTACGTGCCAGCTCCTTAATATGCTCGGTGGCATCCGGCGCAATTACCGTAATATTTTTCGCTCCACCGGCAATAAGGCCATCAATTTTGCGAGAAGCGATTTTACCAGCGCCGACGACGACGACCTTGCGATTACCAAAAAGTAAAACAAGCGGAAAACCGTGTAGATCGGGACGTTCAGGAACTGAATTATTCACGTATACAGGCTAATTGCGACACGTCATGCGGGGCGAATGGAGCGGGCCAATATTCACTATGCCATTTGTAGAGATTCTTCGCTCCGCTCAGAATGACGAAAGAACAGGATAAAAAGCGGCACCTACTCGATATTGCGCAGCGCCGAGCGCAGAGCTTTTCGGAGAGGTCGACCGCTCGCGCGGACATTGAGATCATCAATAAATTCAAACCGTGACGGAACCTTATAACGAGACAATCGTGAAGAGCAAAACTCGCGCAATTCGTTTTCAATTCTGCGTCGAATTTGTGGGTCAGACGTGTCGCGTGTGTCACCAGCAATGTCCACGTAAGCAACAACGGATTCGCCGCTTTTTTCATCGAGCGCTCCGACAACTGAGACCTGCTCGACGAGATCAGATTCAATAAGGACGTTCTCGACTTCTGAAGGAAACACACTAAACCCATGTACAACAATGACATCATTACTGCGATCGATCAGTGTGATCGAACCGTCTTCATTGCGAACTCCAATGTCACCTGTAAACAACCAACCATTACTGTCGAGCATTCGCGACGTCGCTTCACGTTCACCAAAATATCCAGCAAAAATATTGTCGCCACGCACAACTATTTGACCCACGTCACCGACAAGACCAACTGCACCTGATGAATCACGTATGTCGACATCGACACCTTGTAATGGAATTCCGATGTCACCTTCGCGTTGTGCATCGCGAGAAAAACTCACCATAGGACTCGCTTCGGTCAAGCCGTATCCTTCTGCGATGTGAGCACCAAATGTTTCGAAGAACTGTGCGCGAACTTCACTTCTCATGGGTGCACCACCACTGAGAAATAAACGAACACTCGAAAAAAGATCAATGGTTACTGACGTATTTCGAATAAATGCATCAAACAATACCGGCACTCCTGGGACGATAGTTATTGAACGGTGCGAAATAAGATTTGCCAACTCAATAGCATCGAACGTGCGAGAAATAACAATAGATGCGCCGGAACTGAGCGCCAACCCAGCGACAACGTGCAGACCAAAAATGTGATACAACGGAAGCGCGGCAAGCATCACGTCGTTTTTTGTGAGATCAAGATCTTGTGCTGATTTAGCCTGGGCGAGGTTTGCACTCATCGATCCATGGGTCAACATCGCGGGTCTGGGTTGAAAGTTTGCGCCTGCGGTCATCATCATGACAGCAACGTCATGTCGATCGCGCTCTACCGGAGTCATCGGTTTTTTCTTTAAGTACGATCTCCATGTGCTCGAGTGAAATTCCAGAATAGAAATTGCATCACGATATTTTTCAGGAATCCATTCCGCCGAAGACGTGATGATGAGATCAGGGCGCACTAACGAAATATCTCGTGCGCGTTCTGAATCGCTTGCGTGAGGATCAAGCGGAATTGCAATTGCGCCTGCCGACAATATTGCGAGGTAGGCAATCAAAAATTCTGCTGAGTTATGCGCAATGATAACAACTCGCGTACCGGGAGAGATTGCGCCATCCGTCGATAGACCCGCACCGAGCCGTAACGATAAATTTCGTAGCTGATCATGAGAATAAGTATCGCTCCCATCGACCACAGCACGATCGCGAGAAGAATGGAGGAGTTCTGCGGCTAAATTCATGAGGCTTTCAGATAGCGTAGTCTTAAAATTGGGCTATATTTCCTCCGCAATGAGGAGTTATCATAACCTAATATTCGTGCTATTCGCGTCCATACCGACCTATAAATAATTTATATGACTAAATGGTGCATATCCTCAAGATAGGGTGGTGTCAGGTCGACAACATCATTATGTCACGGACTTCTCTGTATATAAAACGTGCCGTCATTGCGGCGAGTTTTGGCCTCACGTTAATCGTAAGTTCTCCCATGGGACAAGGCGCATATGCAGCAACTCCTCAACCAGCGATTGCACACAAAACTGGTACCGTCGACGCTTCTGCGGAACAAGATTTTCTCAATCGTACAAATTCTTTACGAGCATCGCTTGGACTCGGTCAACTGAAAGTGAATTCAGAACTTCAGGCCAAAGCACGAGCGTGGAGTGAAACTCAAGCACAAGCAGGAACCATCTTCCACTCGACTCTGACTAACGGTGTTACACAAAACTGGCACCGATTGGGCGAGAACGTCGGCATGGGACCAGACGTCGCATCCATTCACGATGCACTTGTGCGATCACCTCGTCACTACGAAAATCTTGCAGACTCAGGATTTACAGATGTAGGTATTGGTGTTGTCCGACAAGGAAATGTAATTTATGTCTCCGAAGTATTTATGGAATTGATGCCAGCTTCTAGTGCTGCAAAGCCAACAGCTACAACGCCTGCAACACAACCTCGCAAGAGCTCATCAGGTTCTGCATCATCATCTCAATCAACACCGACACCTGTTGCCGAAGCTGTTCCACTGGAAACAGCATCTGCAGATCTCTCCGCAGTGATCAAAAAGCTCAGCGACTTAGAAGCGTAACACTCAGGCTTTATCCACCAAGGTGAAAATAAAACTTTAATGCTGCCGCAATCAAAATAGATGCAAGACACAATCCCAAACAAACTGTCACCCATGAACGCATGGATTGATTTTACTGAACTCTAGGGAGTTTCTTCAGAATCAGGGTCGGTGTAGTTTTCATCGTCGTCGTTTACAACTTTGAAAAGATCAAAAACATTTTCAGGAACACCTTCGGGAAGATCTGCTTGTGGTTGTCCACCAAGAGGTTGTTCGTATGTGGGTGCCATCTCAGGTGCAACCGATGAAGGTTCTTCTACTGGGGGAGGAAAATACGCTGCGGGCGAATCAACCACAGGAGCTTGTGGCGCCGGTGCTTGTGGCGCAGCGGGTACACCCCATTGAGCTGCACTTTGTGGAGCAGGTGCTTGTGGAGCTTGTGCTTCTGAACCGAACGGGAAATCTGATTGCGATGGCGGCGCAGCGGGAACATCTGGTTCTGGTTGCGTAAATGCGAAAGGGTCACCAGGTACAGGAAGTGGACCAGATGGTGCAGGCGCAGAAAGATATCCTGATGTACCAATAGGTTGTGGAGCTTGATCAGCTGGCGGCGCAACTGCGTCTTGTGCAAAAGGATCAGCACCGGGAGCTTGCGAAAAAGGATCACTTACAGGTTGTGCCGGCGCTTCTGGAGTTGGTTGTGCAGGTTGTGCAAACGAAGCAAAAGGATCTTCTCCATGAGCTGTTGGCATTGTGCCATATGGCGAACTCGGTGGTGATGCTGGTGGAGTTGCAGGAGGAAAATCTTGTGGTTGGGGTGCTTGTGGCATAGGAGGAGTTTGAACCGGAGGAGGCGTAACCGGTGGTGCTCCATGTGTTTGAACAAGTCCTTGGGTGAGATTGTGCGCGGCGTCTTCGATGGATGCATTCGGCTGAGCAGCTGCAACATTTTCCATAGTGACATCGCGGCCAGTAACCGTTGCACCCTGAGGAAGAATAACGATCTCTTTTCCTTCACGCGTTCCTAATTCAACCGTGGCAAAGTCGAGGTTTTTCACGACGCTAATCATTCCGGTTGAATCAACGAGAATTCCCAATTGTGAAACACCCAAGTCTGCATAACGCTCCACATATTTGGCCATGAAATCATTATTGCCGACACGAATAGAAACTCCGTCGCCAATGTTGACGTTTCGTTCTTCAAGTTCTTCAGGAGTGATGTTGAGTTGGATATTTCCGAAGCGATCGACAGACCATACTTCGCCCATCAAAGCACCACCCTCGTCATGACGAGAAAGTTGCAACATTCCTGGAACAAGTTGTTCGAGTGGAACTGCTTCACCTAATTCACTGATATCAGTTCCGGCTGCAACAACTCCAGCAGCAGGAGACAAAATATCGCGAGCAGCAAAAACTTCACCGGGTGCATCAATACGAAATTCATCGTTAGAAATTTCGAACACACGTGTTGGTTGACCGATGAGCTGAGCCGCGGGAGCCAAAATTCCATTGTCCGGTCCGATCAATACGCCCTCTTCAAGTTCGACAACGATATATCGCTGACCACGTGGCGAACCTGGATCGACAGCAGCAACAACTATTCCCTTGGGAAGAAATTGAATTGCACGAGTTAATGCCAACGCACCAGCACGAACATCGAATGCTGGAACTTCGTGGGTGATGTCGAAAATGGTCGCGTGAGGAGCCTGCTGATGCATGATGGCTTTACACACGCCGACAGATTCATCGCTTGTTCCCAAGTCGGAAAGAAAAGAAATTACATCGTATTTAGGCATATTGTCAGACTACTCCGAAATTGAAAAATTACTATCCTTGTTATATCGTCCGGTGGACATGGTCCTTGACGCGCGAGATACGAGATTTAGAAATATGATTTCGCGTTATTCGCAATAATGTCATAATGAGTCGAAGGTTGGCTCAAAGACATGGGAACCGTCAAACACTGTTTTTCGGGAAGAGACGCAACGGCGACCGCGAGGGAATCAAGACCGGCAAACGCAATTGTCGGCAATCCGTTCGTCAATGATGTTCCTGCAAAAATGTGATCAGCAATCACAAGATCAGGGCGTGGCAAATGGAAGTAGAGATCATCTGCAGCTTTGGCGTCGTTTGTGGCGAGAAGTGATTCGCCGTCTGTAATGACGCCAACAGATCCACTCCACGTTACGCGTCGATCTTTGCGACCGTCTGCAATAAACGCACTTGTGTTGTCATAAGATTGCAAAATCTTTCCACCGGCTTCAGCACTCAGTCGTGCGAGTTCAATGAGGAGAGGAAGTGTTGCGGCAGGACGCGAACTTGCGAAAATGAGTTTTCCTCCCTTATTTGCTACTTCTGCAATACGTTCAAAAGCTTCGTCGAGAGCAATTTCTAAAAGTTCCGGATCAATCTTGACTGATGCTTGCGATGTATCAACACCAAAAATTTCTGCGGCACATTCTTCGATTTGGCCAGCATCGAGTGCATGGAGAAGATACTTTCCGCTAATCCCCATTGTTGATTCTGGATTGCGACGTGCAAGTTGGCCAATCGAATCTCGGAAGACTTGTGTAGAAACGGACGTCTTGCGACCGGCGAGTCCCATGGCGACAAACTCTTGAACGACTGTCATAGATTCGGTATCGGGACGGTCAGCTATGGCACCGACTTCTCGCGTAGGTCGCAGAATCCGTTGGCGCTTTTTCCGCACATGAATAATGGCGGGACCAGGTACAAATTTATGTTCGTCCATAAGGGTAGAATGTCTATTATAGGGCTTTTTTCTAGTCTTCGCTAGGACTTCCCGCATTGAGCTCAACACCGCGTTCTAAGGCGGATTCCACGCCAGAAACCACTGCCTCTTCAAAGCCCAATTCGAGGAAAGTAGAGATCGCAGCTTCCGTCGTTCCCCCCGGGGAAGTCACTTGCTCGCGCAAAGTTGCAAACGAACCATTCTCTTTTGCCATGGTTGCTGCACCGAGAAAAGTTTGTGCAATCAGTTGGTGAGTTACTTCACTATCGAGTCCATTTTTTTCTGCTGCTTGGGCCATGAATTCTGCGAGGAGGAAAAAGTACGCGGGGCCACTTCCCGATATGGCGGTCACGAGATTCATGTGTTCTTCGTCAACACGAACAACAGTTCCGAGTGCTTCAAGTACTTCGCGAGCATGCGCTTCGTTTTGTTCGGATACACGATCAGCACTACACATAGCCGTTGCGCTCAACAATTCAGAAGCAGCAATGTTTGGCATTGCTCGAACAACGGGATGGCCCGGGAAGCACTCCTGCAAGGTTGAAAGTGATATGCCAGCTGCGATTGAAACGATCACACTCGATGCGTCAAGCACATTGCCCAGCTGCGTACCGACAGTTGCGACATCGTGGGGTTTGACTGCAATGACACACACGTCCGGGTCATGCCAACCTGATTCGGCAGTCACATCATCAATCGTTTCAAAAACAGTTACCCCAAAGCTTTCGCATTTTTGTGCGTTGATGATATCTTTCTCGACGACTGCGCACACATGCTTGTTATCTGAGTTCGTTATCCCGCGTGCGACGCTCTGGCCCATTGCACCACCGCCAATAACCAAAATTTTCATGTGTGTGACCCTAGCAAACGAAAAACCTGTTCTCGCATGGGCTTCCCCGACCCACACAAAGAAACAGGTTTTTTCGTCAGACACCCACCAAAGAGGAGGGATAAGAAACAGTATCAGTTAGTGCAAGGTATTGCAATATAAAACAAGAATAAATATTATTAGTCGTTGACCAGGACTTATTCTTGGCCGAGAGCTTTGCGCATTTCCTCAGCAGAAACTTTGCCCGTCTTTAATTTCGCATACATCTCTAAGAGCAGGTCCCGTTGATCTTCGTCGAGTCCTTCTTCATTACGGATTGAATCCATCACATTTTGGCGCTCCTGAGGATGCAAAATCCCTGCACGAACATAAAGAGTTTCTGAAGAAATGCGGAGACCTTTGGCAATTCCCTGAAGAATTTCTGCAGAAGGCTTGCGAAGCCCGCGTTCAATCTGAGAAAGGTATGGGTTCGAAATTCCTGCGAGCGATGACAATCGGCGAAGACTCAGCTGCGCAGTATTTCGTTGATCGCGAATAAAGTTACCGAGGTCTTTGAGACGTTGTTGAACTTCTGCAGGGACTTGGTCGCGCAACGACTGTGGATCTTCGTCTGGTGCTGCGCCATCTTTGGCTTCGTCAACCATGTCTTCCCCTACTTAATAATTTCTAGTGTAATAATAGTCAAAAGAGCCTATTATTTCGCGGCTCGTTGTGCAATTTCGTTCTCTAATTCGTCTATGACTTTATGGAGATTTTTGCGCGTGACAGAGATCTCCTCTTCGAAAGATTCAAGTGAAGCAATGCCTTCTTTAAGTTCTTCGTCAGAGAGTTGATCGAGATTTGCTAAAGAATCATCAGTGACAAGTGACTCTGCGCCACGCTTGAATTCGATTGCGGGTGCGGGCGCCAAGACACTGCTGAGTCGAGAATTCGGTGCGCTCGATCGAGTTTCCCCACTTGCAAGAATTCCAGGAAGTGCTGCGATGAGATCTGATAAGGAACCCCCTCGTGCACGCCGATCAATTTCGGCCTTGAAAATATCGAGACGACTTTGAGCAAGACGGCGTAAATAGCTGATCTCAGTTTCTACTTCGCGAGCGGTGTCGCGTAGTTCACGCACTTCAGGTTCAGGCTTGTCTGAGAGGCCATCGGTGTAGGTGCCGTTGAGAATAGTGTCGATGCGACGACGATATTGTTCGGATTGCTCCGCGGTAGATGACTCATCGGACATGGGTATAGTTCTTTCTTCTGGTGCGATTAAGCGTTACCCTAGCGTAGCGGAAATTGACATGCGATATATAGGTGATGGCGATTGCGCCTCAATTTCCTTCGTCAATTAGGATGTGACATCACAACGCGCTCGTAGCTCAGCGGATTAGAGCATCTGACTTCGGATCAGAGGGTCGGGGGTTCGAATCCCTCCGGGCGCACAAGCGATAGCGCCGTGCGCCCGGAGGGATTCGAACAAACAAAAAGAGCCGAATCCCGATCGCGTAGGCCGAAGGCCAGCGAATTAAAACTCGCGGTCGCTCATCCTTCGCTCCCTGTGATTTTTATCGGAACATTCCTCCGTCACCGAACATTCCACTTCGATCTTGTTCTAAAGCCTTTGGTTGTACCGGAGCATGTGGATCACTATGATATTCAACTGTTTCAACCGAGTCCGCTTGATCCGGAGCAGCATTGGAAGCTTCACCATTGTCAGCATGATCTCGATCAGTTTTGGGAGCATCACCTTCGTCTGCTTGTTCGGGACGCTCTAGTGCTCGCCAAAGTGCGGCGACATCTACTCCTAAACCTGCAAGAAATTGGCTCGCAGTTGTTTCATTCTCACCAATAAGTATCCTCAATAAATTCGTCGGTGTAAGTTCTGGAGAAAGATCAAAGCTGAATAAGTCAATTGTTTCTTTGAGTTCAGGGGACATTTCTTGTGCACTTGGTTCCTGAAAGCCACCCAAGCCAAATTTCGTAAATATACCGTTAGCAACTGCTGTAAAGGTTACATTCGCTTCTGATAAAACTTGTGCAACTTTAGTATCTCCCCCTGTCATTCCAAATATAAGATGTTCGACACCAACAATGGGGTGATGTATTTGTTGTGCTTTTCCCTCTGCACGCCAAAAAACAGCTTCTACTTCATCAGACAAATTTGCTGCTGCTACATCCTTACGAAATTGAGTTTCAACTTTTTCAGCACCCATTGGCACTCCTTTGCACTTAAGTAATAGCTGAATATCATACTGTTCAACATGGAAATCCCGCAATTACGATGGTAAACGCTGAAGGAACTTCACTAGATTATATGGATGACAGACGTGCGCCACTTCCTCGAAATAGATAACCTCAGCACCGAGGAACTCGTAGAAGTTCTCGACCGTTCCGAGAGTACTGACCTGGCTCCTTGTCTCGATCGCAAGTCCGTTGCGCTCCTCTTCGAAAAGCCTTCGACCCGCACCCGCCATTCCTGCGAAGCAGCAATTGCTCAACTTGGAGGCAACTCTGTGTACACCCGCCCAGAAGAAGTCGGCATTGATACTCGCGAAACTGCAGAAGATATTGCGCGCACACTCAGCGGTTATCATGCAGCAATAGCAGCGCGCGTTTTTCGTCACAACGTTTTAGATCGCATGGCAACAGTATCGTCCGTCCCGGTTATCAATTTATTGAGTGACGATTCTCATCCCGTCCAAACTCTTGCTGACTTGTTAACTATTCGTCAGAGTCTCGGTGAAGTTAAAGGAAAAACAATTGCTTTCATTGGTGATGCAAACAACGTAGCGTTCTCTCTTGCGATTGGTGCACACATGATGGGTGCTCGTTTTCTTCTTTCGTACCCTCCGGGATACGGTTTTAGCGAACAAGCACAAAAAGAGCTTTTCATGCGTCCCGTTTCGATCGAAGAATTGTCTGATCCTTCTGAAGCCGCTCGCCAAGCAGATGTTATTTACACCGATACATGGATCTCGATGGGACAAGAGGATGACGCTGATAGACGGCGAAACGAATTCGTTGGTTTCCAAGTAAACGATGAACTGATGAGTCATGCGCACAAGGATGCAATCTTCATGCACTGCCTCCCCGCACACCGCAATGAAGAAGTCACCGATTCTGTTCTCGATGGAGATCAATCTCGCATCTGGACACAAGCGACCAACCGCATGAATACAATGCGCGGCTTGTTTAGTTTGCTTGTTGAGTAGACATGTCTGAAAACTTCAAGAAAGTTGTCGAAGACTTCACCTGTTCTCAATGCGGAACTCTTGTACAAGGAACCGGGTTTACCGATCACTGTCCTGTGTGTTTATTTTCTCAACATGTAGACGTAACTCCAGGCGATCGCGCATCAGCTTGCGGCGGTGTGATGGAACCCATTTCAATTGCGCCCGAGCGATCAAGTTACGTCATCTCATATCGATGTCAAAAATGCGGATACGAATATTCAAATAAAAGCGCAGACGACGACGATGTTTCAAGTTTTATTGAGAGTCAAGGTGACCCCGACACACTTGTGAAGCGACTTCCGCCTCCGCGTTAGCTCGTTTTACCCACGAAAAACGTGGGCTGGAGTAGCTAACACGGGAAGGGTTACGACGTACCCATGTTTTCTTCGACATAGCCGTACGTTAAATCATTGGTGTAAATCCACCCTGTACCTTCACCCTGGCCAAGGTTGATGTTGAGATCTATGTCGCGACCATCCATGTATTCTTTAATATCTGCAGACTGTTGATCAGAAAAACTCTCGAGAAGAGACTGCCCGTTGCTCAACACAAGATGGTCGCCATAAGAAATCGATAGTGTTGAAAAGTCATATTCAATGTCGCTCGCCCCCAATTCGGATGCAACGCGACCCCAGTATGGATCTTTACCAAACCACGAACATTTCACGAGCTGACAGTTCGCAACCCGACGAGCTCCACGCTCTGCTTCTTCGTCAGTTGCAGCGCCTATCACATTGATGTGCACAGTCTTTGTTGAACCTTCTGCGTCGTCGCACATTTGTTTTGCAAGCGATTGACACACTTCGATCATTGCTTGCGAAAAACTATCTGTTTCTACAGGATCTGATTTTTCGCTCGACAGGACAAGTACGGTGTCGTTGGTTGACTGCGCACCATCGACGGTGAGCTTGTTGAAACTTTGTCGCGCAGCATTGCGCAAACTACTGCTCAAGACTTTTTTCGATACGTTGGCATCTGTTGTTATAAATGCAAGCATCGTTGCCATGTTGGGTTGCAACATCGCAGCACCTTTAGCTATCGCGCCAACATGGAACTTCACACCGTTGGCGTCAGTGTACTCTTGAAAAAAAGTTTTCTCTTTTGTGTCGGTCGTCATGATGGCTTGCGCAGCGACAGAACCACCTTCTGTATGTGCACCAGCAACGACAACAGGAATTCCTGCGCTAATCACATCCATGGGCAATTGATAACCAATCCATCCAGTCGAACATACGCCAATGTTGGACGGGTGTATCCCCAGAGCATGTGCTGTTGCTTCACACATCAGTTGTGCATTCTTGTATCCCTCGTCACCCGTGGCAGCATTTGCATTTCCACTGTTAATGATGATCCCCGATAAATAAGAATCACTCAGATGTTCGCGAGTTATCGTCACAGGAGCAGCGCACAGTTTGTTCGACGTAAATACTCCAGCAGCAAGCGCAGGTGTGCCATCGACCGTTCCGATGTAAGCCATATCGAGTTGATTATCTTTTTTAATTCCAGACGCGATACCGTGCGCAACAAAACCGGGAACAGAAGTAACAGTCACAAAAATGTCCTTATGGATACAATGCAGTCGCGGTGAGCCCTGCAGTCTCATCAAGACCAAGAGAAATGTTTGCGGCTTGGACAGCTTGACCTGCAGCACCTTTGACGAGGTTGTCAATCGCGGCAAGTGCAACAATGTGCTTGGTTCGATTGTCGTAGTACGCGCTCACGATCGCATTGTTCGTTCCCGCAACTTGTTTTGTTTGCGGCGGCGTATCGCTCACATGAACAAAGGGTTCATCGGTATATTTTTTCGAATAAATATCGTTGAGTTCTTCGTGCGTTAGTTCTTTATCGCACGCAATATATACTGTCGCCAAAATTCCACGTGGCATCGGGACCAAGTGTGGCGTGAATAACACTTCGACACCCAATTCTTTCGTCATCTCAGGCGTGTGACGGTGATCAATGAGCCCGTACGCTTTGAAATTGGAATCCACTTGAGAAAAAATTGTTGTATCCGTCGGTGCTGCTCCTGCTCCAGAAACTCCCGACGCTGCATCAACAATAATGTTGTCTCCTTGGAGAAGCCCTTCGTCAATAAATGGCTTCGCTGCCAAAATTGCAGCGGTGGGATAACAACCTGGTGCAGCAATATATTTTGCGCCGCGCAAACGATCGCGGTGAAGCTCGGGTAATCCATAAACGAAAGCAGCTTGTTTTTCTGGATTGAGGTGAGGAGTGAGATACCACTGTTCAAATGTGGTTGTGTCTTCGAAACGAAAGTCTGCCGATAAGTCAACAACAGTAGCGTCTGCATTCGTAAGCTCTAAAACAACTTGCTGACTTTGAGTATGTGGCAATGCAAGAAAAACAATGTCGCAATCGTCGATCGGTGCTTCGTCCATGGACAAAAGCTTTTTTCCTTCGAGTTCGAATTGAAAGTTTGGAAATATATCTCCGATATCCGTTCCCGCTTTGGAAAAAGCAAAGAGATTTTTAAGTGCAAAGTTTGGATGCCCCAAAACAAGACGCACAAGATCAGCTCCGACATATCCGGAAGCTCCAACAATGTTGACAGAGTAAGTTGTATCTGGCACTGCTTCTATCATTTCGTGTGTGCTGCCTGACTAATAATTGCGACCGCTTGGTCGATCTGGTTTTCATCAATAATAAGCGGCGGCGCGAGACGAATCGTATATTCGCTGGTTGCATTGATGACTAAGCCTGCGTCAAAGCATCGAGAGACGAGTTCGTGCGCCGTTAAAGGCCCATCTGCATCGAGGTCGCAGCCTACGAGAAGACCTTTACCGCGAATTTCGACAAACACACCGGTTGCTTCCAGTTTGGTGCAAAGTAATTGTCCAAGTGTTTTTGAACGTTTTGCAAGATCGTCTCGTTCCATGATCGAGATCACAGAATCAACAACGCTGAGAGCTAATGGTTGTCCTCCAAAAGTAGAACCATGATCTCCCGGTTTCATTGTGGCAGCAATTTCTGAGCTCGACCAACATGCACCCACAGGAAAACCATTTCCGAGAGCTTTAGCCATCGTGACAATGTCTGGCTTTACGTGCCAGTTCTGAAAGCCAAACCACTCACCTGTGCGACACATGCCAGTTTGCACTTCATCGATTATGAGCAAAAGACCATGATCAGCACACGCAGCATTTAATGAATTCACAAAATCATCATCTGCTATCTGAACTCCATTTTCCCCTTGAATGACTTCAATCATGACCGCAATACACTCGTCATCGATTTCGCTCACTAAAGAATCCATATTGGAAAATTCATAGTGTTTAAAAAAAGGAGGCAACGGCGCGAAGTTTTTGTGTTTTTCTGGTTGACCCGTCGCTGCAAGTGTGGCCAAAGTTCGACCATGGAATGAGCCGTCGGCTGTCAAAATCTTATGCTTAGTTCCATCGCCGAAGCGCTTTGCAATTTTGATGGCACATTCATTTGCTTCGGCACCAGAGTTGGTAAAAAACACTCGGCCATGATCAGAACCCGGCAAATCAATTTTGTCATTGATCGTCTGTGCAACATTTTGTGTGTACTCATTTGCAAAGTAATTCGATACGTGCGACAGCTCACCGACTTGTTGAGAAATGACGTGATTAATTTCGTCGTTCGCATGCCCCAACCCCACCACAGCAATGCCGGCAAGAAAATCGAGATACTCTTTGCCATTACTATCAAAAAGCAATGCACCTTTTCCTCGGACAAACGTCGCTTTGGGTTCGGGATAGGTGTTGAGCAAGTAGTCGGTCACTATTACTCCGATGTAAACATTGTTCCGATGCCAGCATCAGAAAAGAGTTCGACAAGAAGAGAATGAGGAACACGACCATCGATGATGTGTGCCTTTTCTACTCCGGCGTCGACAGCATCGACACATGCACGAATTTTTGGAATCATTCCTTCTGACACTGTGTCGGATTTCATTAACTCACGCGCTTCGATTGATCGAATTTCAGAAATAACAGATTGTGGATCGTTCACATCCTTCAAGAGGCCAGGAATATTGCTCATCACAATCAGCTTCTTTGCATTCAACCCAATGGCAATCGCAGATGCTGCTTCGTCCGCATTGATATTAAGCGACTGACCACTTTCATCAATTCCAATAGGAGCAATAACAGGAACGAGTTCTTCGAAATACAAACGTTCCAAAACCGAAGCATTAATACCATCGACTTTGCCCACAAAACCTAAACGTTCGTCTCGTTGATGTGCAGAAATCAATCGACCATCTTCGCCAGTAGTTCCCACAGCAATTCCGCCATGACGATTAATCGCTGTGACAATCTCACGACCAATCTGGCCGACAAAAACCATACGCGCAATCTTGAGAGTTTCAGCATCGGTCACACGCAAACCATCGATACGTTGAGTTTCTATTCCATAGATCTTGAGCGCTTCATCAACTTGAGGACCACCACCGTGAACAACGATGACATTGATACCAATAGAACGCAAGAAAACTATGTCGTCTGCAAATGAGTTCAGCTCTTGTTCATTGGATTGAGTGCTGCCACCATATTTGACGACCACGATTGAGTCATGAAATTCTTTAATATACGGAAGGGCGTCAACAAGCACACGCGAACGATCGTGCGGCGTTATTTCCTCGTTATTCATGATTCCCCCGATGTTTTCCACATCCAAGGTGGGACCTTGGAAAGTGAAAAAGAGACGAATAACAAGGATACCGAGAAAATGGGCTCTGAACAAATGGTTTTTACACTTTTACAAGCACTTTTGTAGGGTTGGACCCTGCAATATGAGAGAATGTATCTTCTGTCGCAATCTCCGCGACACATCACACTGAGAGTATTTAATAATGACATCTGAATCCCCCCTCGTTCCCGTTGACGGAATTCGCAATATTGCAATCATTGCCCACGTTGACCATGGAAAAACTACCCTCGTCGATGCCATGTTGCGCCAGACAGGTTCGCTCACACGCGCCAACGAAGGCGACGAACGAATCATGGACTCCGGCGACCTCGAACGCGAAAAGGGAATCACCATCCTCGCTAAGAACACTGCCGTTCGATGGAGAGACACCAAAATTAATATTGTCGACACACCTGGACACGCCGACTTTGGTGGAGAAGTCGAGCGCGCATTACAAATGGTCGACTCCGCTGTACTTCTCGTCGACGCTGCAGAAGGTCCCCTTCCTCAAACGCGTTTCGTTTTGCGCAAAGCTCTTGCGCTCAACCTTCCCCTTGTTGTCATTATCAACAAAGTCGACCGTCCCGACGCTCGCATTGCCGAAGTCATCGACGAAGTGTACGAAATGCTTTTTGACATCGATGCTGAAGAACATCACATCGACTTCCCTATTGTGTATGCATCAGCAAAAAATGGCTGGGCAACTCTAGAAGCTCCCGAAGGTCTCGAGAATCCCCACATTCACAAAGAAGACCCCAAGGTTTCTTCCCACCACGGCGCACCCGACAACGTCAACGAACTCCTTGATCTTCTCGTGGATTACATGCCTGCACCCATGCACACGCCGGGCCACGCTCTACAAGCACACGTCACCAACCTTGGTGCGTCATCGTTTGTGGGTCGTTTGGCAATCTGTCGCATGATCAACGGAACAATAAAAAAAGGTCAACAAGTTGCGTGGATGAAAACAGACGGATCAACGGCAAAAGCAAAAGTTACGAATTTGTACGTGACAGAAAGCAACGAACGCGCTGAAGTTGACGAGGCAAGTGCCGGAGAACTCGTTGCCGTTGCTGGACTCGCGCAAGTGACCATTGGCGAAACATTGGCTGACCCAGAAAATTCTGTTGCGATGCCGCTCATTACTGTGGACGAGCCTGCATTGGCAATGACAATCGGTATCAATACTTCTCCCCTTGCAGGAAAAGAAGGCGACAAAGTTACAGCCAGCCAAATCAAACAACGACTCGAACAAGAGCTCGTTGGAAACGTTGCACTTCGCATGTTCGACACCGATCGACCTGACGCGTGGGAAGTTCACGCCCGTGGAGAATTGCAACTTGCCGTTCTTGTCGAGCAAATGCGTCGCGAAGGTTTTGAACTTACTGTGGGTAAACCGATTGTGTTGACACACCTCGAAAACGGCAAGACCATGGAACCCACCGAGCGCGTCACGATTGATACGCCGGATGAATTCGTCGGAGCCATTACTCAGCTCTTGGCTTCTCGTAAAGGTCGCATGGAAAACCTCGTCACGCATGGAACAGGTTGGTCGCGTTTGGATTACATCATTCCCGCACGTGGACTTATTGGTTTCAAGACAGACTTCATGACAGAGACGCGTGGTTCCGGTGTTATTCACCACACAGCAGAAGGCTGGGAAGAATGGGCAGGAGAAATTCGTGCACGCGATCGTGGTTCAATTGTTGCTGACCGTCTTGGTCAAACAACGGCGTACGCCATCACAATGGTTCAAGAACGCGCAGTACTTTTCGTTGCACCCGGTGAAGTTGCCTACTTAGGAATGATCGTTGGAGAAAATTCACGCAACGAAGATATGGACGTCAACATCGTTCGCGAAAAAGCGCTTACTAATATGCGTGCTTCGGGTTCAGACCACACGGTAAAAGTTACGCCGCCAAAACTGTTTACTCTCGAAGGTGCACTTGAATTTATTGCTGATGATGAGTGTGTGGAAGTAACGCCACAATCAATTCGTATGCGCAAAGTTGTTCTCGATCCATCGGAACGTGCACGTACTGCAAAAAAACGCCGTCAAGGAACAGCAGGCGCTGGCGCTACTGCTGAATAATTACTTCAATTCACGCTGAAGTACGTGCGGACATCCTTCGTGCGCAAGCGGTGTCGTTGCACTTCGATCAATTCCGAGAAGACCTACGTTGTGTGCAAAGTACGGCGAATCCTGAAACGCTTTAGCGCGGCCCAATCGATCGAACACATCAACGATTAATTCACAGTCAAAATCAATTATTTCCTGAATGACATCGCGTCGAATTGAAAATGCGTTTGGCTTACCGTCGCGATTTTCTCTTTTTGGCTGCGCAGTGGGATTATCTCCTGCACATAAAATTTCAATTTGCTCGTCCGTAAGGCCCAATTCATGTGCATCGAGTTGCTGTGAATGTTGAACGAAGGAAAGGTTTCGCGCAGGGCACCCAGCAATGAGTGGGGTCATTTTCCTCATCGTAGGATCACTAGCGCGCATTCTTTTGACAAAGCGACGCTGAGTACGTGCAAGGTCAATAATCTCTGGGTTTGGAATTACAACACCGTCGACGATTTCTCCAAACGGATGATTTTCCGTCGCGAATTTATCAAAGTAATTTCCTGAATTCCGTGTCTTCGTACCAAGAAGTTCTTTGTCAAATGTTTTGCCCCCTGCCATAACATCATGCAAGACATCTAGGATTCCGGGCATCTGAATGAAAACGAAAAAGTCATCTAGTGATTCGATCGTTGCGCCATCAATTCGATCCATCAATATTCGCATTTGGTGAAAGACGCTGTTATTGTCCCCAGTAAATCCAGATTCGTCAAACACCTCTGCTGTGAAATCATATGATACTTTTGCGAAATCTCTTCGCTTTCCTTCAACAAGGAGAAAAAGTCGCGAAGCTGCAGCTTGACGATAGGTCAAAGGAAAATGAGTAACTCCGTTGAAAACTAAACCCTTGTCTTTACTCATTTTCTGCATCGAAATTAACAAGCACTGAATAACTTCTTTCGCGTCCACAAATCTCAAATTTGCAAGGTTCTCAAAGTATTCCCAGAGTTTCGCTTCTTGGCTTAATAAAGTATCGATGGATTTTTCATAGGTAGCTAAAGATTGAGTTCCACAATGATGCGTAATCGGACTCAATACGTTGTCGAAATATAGTTTGCGTAAATCGCTAGGGATCGGATCAAATCTATCCATGAAAACCTGCCCACAACAATGCTCGGCGTGTAATGGATTCCCTTCCAAAAGACATCAATCCACTGTAGTTGAAATGTCTTATTTGTGTAAATATGGGGAATACGGAATGGTTGTGATGTGCATATCGCGAATGATACGAGAGAGCGCTCACGTGAGATCATCGGTATAAAAAGTACCCGTTCGCAAACAACACAAGCTGCGTTACCATAGGCCCTAATAGCAATTTTGCCCCAGTGCTACGGAAGGCAGCCCCAGTGATTCATCCCTATCGTCAACGAATAGTTCGACTTTTTTCGACCTGCGCTGTCCTTATGATCGCGGCAATGATTTACTCGCCCACAGCAGCCCATGCCAGTACGACTTCAATTGTCATTCCTATGACGACGCGTTTTGCCAATCCAACAGAAACAGCAGGTATGGAAACAGTGGCAGGCCAGACCATTTATCCTCAATTTGGAAGCAACATCAACGGAAGCTATTCAGAAACATCAAAAGACGTACACACTGGTCGCTCGTGGGTTGTAGAAGCCAAACCAAATTTGCAGGCATGCGATACAAATGTCACTTTTAGCATCGAAGGCAACCATACATTTACGCATGTTGGAAACAATGGACCACTCGTCAAAGCCGGCGACGAACCAGAAGTCGGTGGACTTATTGTCGATGGTGGTGACACGACCCTATTAAAAGAAGAAGCAGTTGCGCCAGACGTTGATATGGCCATTGGGAAAACGCTCCCTGTCATTGCATCACCGACTGAGATCAGCGTTGCACTCGCAAACACAGGAATCAAAGTGATCATGTATGTAGAAACGAGAGATGATCGCGATCAAAAAGGAGTGCAAGCGTCTTTCACGTACACAGGAACTGCACAACTTCGCATTACTTATGACCACAGTGGTTGCAATATACCTACGACCACCGCGGCTTCCACAACAAAAAACAAAGCACCTGCAAAAAAATCTGCAGCGACCACTCCCACAACAATACCCACAGCCGTTCAAGGAGAAGTCATCGAAAATAATGCTTACGTAATGGGTAAAAAAGTCAGTGTGAGCAATAATGATGCACTGACTATTTCTTCTCGGAAAAATATTTCTGTACCGCACGTTAAAAAATCGTCAAGCAATGCTCTCGTCAATGCCGTGACGTTTGGAACCATGGTGGTACTTCTCGGCATAGGCCTTTTTATCTTCATTGTGAAGCAAAAAGGTGTACAACGATCTCGCGGATATAGATCCGGTCGTACGTAATTAACAGATACTGCTGAGCGTTGAATAGGGATTTACGCGGGTCCCGTTTGGTCCACCCTTGCGAATTTCAAAGTGCGTGTGCGTAGCCCCGCCATCAGCATTTCCAGAATTTCCTGTGTGACCGATCACTTCACCTTTTGATACATTGCGAGCCGAGCCGACAGTATCTTTCAAGTGCGTGTAATAGTAGGTGTTGCCTCCACCTGTAACATATGCGCTGATTCCGCCAGTACCTTCATTTTGGAAAAATACTGTTCCCGAAACAACGGCAACGTTAGGTGTTCCGCGGGCTGAAAAAATATCGGTTCCCTTGTGCGAACGACCTCCGTCTCGCGCTTGTCCCCAGTCGTTTGTGAATGCAGTTGCTCCGGCAATTGGACATACAAGTGGTCCGCTACTCGACGAAATAATTGTTCCTGCTGCTGTGCTTGATTGAGAACTTTTTTTCTTCGCCGCCGCAGCTTTGGCTGCTTTTGCATCACGTGCCATTTTTGCTTCTAAGTCGGTTTGTGCTTTTGTCGCGCTTGCAAGTTTTGAATCTAATGTCTTTTTTTGTTCGGCGAGATTGGAAACAGTTGCTTTGCGATCTTTTTGCAACTTGGCTAACTCATCTTGGCTTATCTTTAAATCTTCTTGCATGCTCACCAAGGTCGTTAATTGTGCATCATCAAATTCAGATACGGTTGCAAGGAACTGGTCGTGCCGAACTGAATCAACCACGTCTGAATATTCTTGATCTTGTGTATCACTACTAGAACGGATATAGGCATCCTTCGCTTGTGATGAAGCCTTTACTTGGAGGCCAGAAATATTGCTTTCCGCAGAGGCAAGCTTGGCTTGCGTGTCAGCCAATTCATCATTGATTTCCGTTAATGCACTATATGCATTGGAATATTTCGTGGCGGCCTCTGCTGCTTGTTTTTTCGCGTCAGCAACTTTTGATTTCGCCTGGGCAATCGGATCGGTTTTTGTTTGTACTGGAGAAGCACCCGCTGGAGAGGCTGCTAAAAATGTCATCCCAATACACATGACACAAACAGAGATCATCAACCGAGAAGAGGGGGATGAAAAAAGTGTGGAACGGGGGGCTCTACGAGCTCTCGCCAATAAGGACATAACGGACGTTTACGATAGCAGAAGTTTGCGTGCGAATAGCCCTTAGAGACTATTTGCGCAGCTCAGCGCATGAATTTGTGAGGATGACTTCCCCATCTTCAACCCGTCGTGACACGAACGAAATCGAATCGGTTTCGGCAATCACGCGTGGATTTTCGCTAGAAAAGAGTTCAGTCGTGAGGTCGTCTCCGGGGCGGAGCGGTTTCGAAAACCGGACCGCAATGCGAGCAAGTCGCGATGGATCAGATTCACAACATTCCTTGATGATCGCCCATGACGCGTGGGCCATCGTGCACAGACCATGAATGATAATTCCTCCGAGCCCGACAGACTTCGCGAAGTCATCGTCAATATGAATCGGCATGAAATCACCCGATGCCTCAGCGTAACGAAATGTTTGATCATCGTCCATGTGCGCGTTTACGCTGCCGAGAAAATGCGAACTCGCAGAGCTTTCAGAAATCGTCTTCGTATATTCATCAATATCGAGTCCCGTCGCGTGCGGAGTACCGAAATTGGCACCTGCATCGACTTTGCGAAAAAACATCGTGAAATACTGCTCGAGGACAAGCTCATTTGTTGCATCATCGAACGATTCTGACTTCACAACTACAGCCGTCCCTGAATCCTTGACGGCCATGGACTCACCGGTGGCAACTGAACGCAACGAAATTCCAGATCGGAGTGGTGAATGGAAAATCATGTCCTGTTCACCATGGACGACCGAAAAGAAATGCTCTTCAGGAACAACACCAGAGATAACTTCAAAAACTTTTTCCCACACGGGTACAACCCCATATATCGGTGGCATAAAAGTTCCATCTAAATGCAGAGGCGTTGGATCATTTGTAGCTTTCGCATATTTGATTCCGTCTTCTGCGTTAAGCAATGAAACCGATGGGGCAGTCGTCACACCCATTGCGTCGACATTAAAACTAGTCATGACGGGACTCAGGAATCGCTGACATCTTTGGCGATTTCGACTTCAGTTTCGCCATCTGTTTCGTTTGCGTTGATGTCACCATTGTCGTCGAGTCCTTCGAACTCGCGGGTAATGGCAGCCATATCATTTTCAAGCCGCTCGATTGTCGAGAACGAGTCAGTGACGAGCGATTGTTGATGCGAAATTTCCTCTTGATCCATAACTATAAATAGTACCAACATCGTTGCCGCTAGTCTTAGCTCTATGCAAGAGATCTCGTCGAACCTCGAACAGTTTGCTTTAGAAAGCCTCGAGCGTATCGGCTCTCGTTTGACGAAATCACGAAAGTCCATACTCGCCGCGTTGGAATCTTCAAAAAAACCCATGACGGTGACCGATATTGATTTATGTGTACCTGGTCTCGTTCAGTCATCGCTCTATAGAAATTTATCCGTGCTCGAGGAAGCCCATCTTGTCGTCCGCATCGTGAACGAAAATGACTTCGCTTTCTTCGAACTCGACGAACATGTACTCGGACATCACCACCACTTACGATGCACACACTGCGGTGATGTTCTCGACATCGAGATGTCACATGACATCGAAAAACTTCTCGAAAAAACGGCTCGCATTGTTGCTAAAAAGCACAAATATAAAGATGTCGAACATCAACTTGATTTCACAGGCACGTGTTCGAAGTGTAGAAAGTAATTACTTACGTCGACGAGAGCTGCGAAATATCATTCGCGTGATTCACAATTGTCTGTTCATCTTGTTCGCCAGCAGTCCGAGAAGAAATCTTTCCATCCGCTCCTACATAAATAATGTATGGATAACCCGTGAGACCAAATTTACTCGCGAGAGTAAAAGATTTTGTGTCCGCAATTTTTAATCCTGGCCAACCTTCATCATCCAACCATTCGGACGGAGGGTAATTTGGCTTTTCATCATTTGTACCTGTTGCGATGGCAATGAGTTCAACATCTTTGGGCAATTCATCGTTATCACTCAATTGAATAATCTTTGGTACTTCGGCTCGGCAGTGTGGACACCAATGCGCCACGAACACCAGCATGTATGGCTTTCCTTGTGGAGCTACCGTGTGAGAAATTCCTTCAAAGTCGTTGGCAATAAACGTAGGAATGATCTGCCCTACTTCCGAATCTTCTTCCGGAGTTTGACCTGTGTAATCCGACAGCGACGCTTCCCCCGTCTCACCTTCGATGGTGCTTGCACTCACCGTTGCTGCTTTCGAGAATTCGTAATATACCTTTGGAGCTGAAGTTGAATCGTTGCGAGAAGTGCTGGTCGTACTTTCACTGGATTTTTTATCGTCAGAAGAATCGTCCGTTAAAAAAACAACTGCTAGTGCAACAGCAATAAGTAAAATGACAGCCCCTAGTGCAAGCCCGATATAAAGACCTGTGCGACTTTGTTTACTTGGCTGCGTTTCGGGTGAAACAGCTGGTTGCGGAGTTGAACTTTCTTCTGGAGTATCCATAGATGATTCCAATCTGCTGTTTATTGCTTTGCGCTTTGAGCAATCTTATTTGCCGCTTCGATGTACGCATTTTCATTTTGTTCACCACTAATACGTTGTGAAACTGTTCCATCTGCGTTCACAAAAATCAAATACGGATAGCCAGTCAGACCTAATTTGTCGGCAACACTAAATTGCTTATCGTCAGCAATTTTTCGCCACGGCCACCCTCGATCCTCCAACCATTGCGATGGAGGAAAATTAATTTCCTTGTCGCTTGTACCTGTCGCCACAGCAAAAAATTCGACACCTTCCGGTAGCTTGTTTTGTTTCTCGAGATTCACAATTATGGGAACTTCTTTATTGCAATGTACACACCAGTGGGCAAGGAAGGCCAAAACGTACGGATCTTTGCCGGGAGTGATCGTCAGAGGCTTACCATTAAATTGATTGGCAGTGATTTCTGGAACGATCATGCCAACAGCAGGGTCTGAGCCACTCGCTGCAACTTCCTTTGTAAATTTAGGAAGAGTTGATTCTCCGAGTTTGCCATTGATTGATACAGCAGAAACGGTTGGAGCGTCCGAAAATTCATTTTCGGTTTGCGCCTTTGCCTTTTCCTTACTGCTAATAACACTTAACGCGACAACCGCGATCATCGCAACAACAATGACAGTAATGACGATGGGAAAAGTTTTTGAACCGGAGGGTGCTTTAGATTTTGATTTAGCCATCTTGCGATTCTACCTGAGAACTCATGTAGAGCAAGACAAGTATGGTGACAGTTGCTATTAAAGCCATCGTGGGGGTTGTGAGAAAACCGAGGGCTTTAAACCAGACTGTTGCGCACGAAACTTCTACAGAGCAAAAGGCAGATTCGGCAGCTTTGATTTCGATAGAAATATGATATGCGGAAATAAACGGACAAATTCCAGCAAGTACATACCCAATTCGTCGCCATAGCGAGTTACGTTTGAAATAATAAATCAGCATGACTATTACGAGTGGATATATACATGCGCGCTGATACCAGCACAACCGGCACGGTGGCCATCCGAAATATTCAGAAAAGGTTAACGACAGCGCCATTGCAGTTGTAGGAATAAGCCACAAGAGAAAAAATACTTTTGAACCGAAAAAATCTTTATACCAATCTCGCATCTGTTGCGTAAATCTCGTCACAATAAATCCTGCGAGAAAAATGAGACACAGGACAGACAAGAATGTTGCGATATTGACAATATGGCGCGCGATGGGTTCGTCCGGTTGAATGATTGCCTCAGCAAGTAGCGGAACAAGTGCAGCGGGAGACATACAGATAAGTTAGCGCAGTTTGTCTATCGATCGAGATCACCGTTAAGTTACGATGATGCGATTCGCTCCCCGTACTCTTGGAATTCTCATCGCTATCGTGGTCGCACTCACAGCGTTAACTCCTGCACGTGCCGATGCTCACGGAATTGGAGGACTCGAACCGAGCGATACCAATGCGGAGGTGATTTCTGTAACACCTGTCTCAAAAGATTTTGTTCTTGAATCAGTCGAAAACGGCGGGCGCGTTCGCCTGACAAGAACCGGCAGCGAAAACGTCTACGTCTTGGGAGTCGATGGGGAACAATACATCCGGATCACCAACGAAGGAACGTATCTCAATCAAAAAAGTGCAACACGACTTATTAATCAATCGACAAACTCGAAAACATCGTCGATCTCTGCACAAGAATATAAAGCAACGTCGTCTGATCCTGACACTGCCCCCGTATGGAAAAAAGTGTCAGATTCGACAAGTTATATTTGGCATGATCATCGCACTCATTACATGGGATCTGTTCCGGAAGGTGAAACTACTTTGGGAACCAACACCTTGCCGCTCCGTATCGGCACAGAAAATCACACCGCAACTTTTGAGTTCTATACAACTCACACGCCCAATGCCGCACTACCTTTTGTTGTACTGGGCATATTCTTTCTTGCCATACTTCTTGCAGTGTTTTGTTTTCGAAAACATTTCCTTGCGCTCATGAATAAAACATTCACCGTAATTGTTTTGATTGTCTTAGCAATTTTAGAAGCGATTCATATCGTGAGCTACATGAGCTTTGCCCAGCAATCACTTGTTGCAGAACTTACGGCGAGCATCTATGGTTTGATTTTTATAGGATTGATTTTGGCAAGCATCTATAAAATATTTCGTTCACGAAACTCCTGGACGGAAACACTTCGATCTCACGCGCCCCTTCTTTCCGTGACAGGTTTCGTCGGTTTAACGGCAGGAACTCTCATTGAATATCGTGCGCTGATCGAACCCTTTCCGGCGAGCACACTTTCTTCAACGGTAGTTCGCTCGGGAATTGTATTAGTCGGATGCTTGTCGAGTTTGATATTTGCCGTTGGTGCAATTCATATCAAGGAGAACAACCCAGCGCCGACGACAACGTAGAGAGATTGTCTTCCATTACATCAAAATAATTAACACCGTTTTCATTTTGCGATTGTGTCAAACCTTCAAGAGGTGAAAGCGTTTTTGTTTCAAGACCTGCTTCTGAACTGAGTGAATTCGCAACTCGCTTCGACACCAAATCTTCTGTGAAAATGACATCAATATTATTTTTCTTCGCCAACGCCGATAAATCACTGAGTCGTTGTGGTGACGGTTCGTTGTCGGGAGAAATCCCAGCAATTGATTCTTGGACGAGCCCATAACGTTTTGCGAGTCGCGAGAATGCATCATGACTAGTAATGAAAGTCTTAGTCCGACAGTCAGAAAAAGTTTCTTTATATTGCGCATCAAGGGTATCGAGTTTTTTCGTCAGTTCATCACGACGTTGTTCGTAATCTTTTTTCTTTTCGGGATTGATCGAAATGAGATTTTTTGTAATTTCTTGCACAGCTTTTTTATACAACACGGGATCGAGCCAAATGTGTGGATCTACTCCATCAGAACTCTCACCCAACACTTCGTCGAGAATTGTGAAAGTATTTCCATCACGTGATTTCGCAGTTTTTTCAATTGCGGGCTGGAACCCGTCACCCATCACAAAGATGGCTTTCGCTTCCAAGATATCGAGCGTTTTTTGTGGGGACAATTCAATGTCATGCGGTTCTGCCCCCACGGGCGTTACATTTTCAACGTTGAAATCATCTCCCGCAATATATTCGACGGCATAGTGCAACGGATAAAACGACGTCACGATTTTGTTAGACGATCTTTCCGAAGCTGAGCATGATGAGAGTGCAAGAGTACAGAAAACAAGCATGAGTACCCCACTCACAACCAGATTTTTCTTTGTCACCACATGTCAACTATAATGAGAATGATTCTTATTATGCAATTCTCCCTGAGGTTATCGTGACAACACCCGCAATCGAGATCAACAACGTGTCGTTCTCATATGGCGACGCGCCCGTACTCGATGATGTTTCCTTTTCTATTGCACCGCACAGTTTGTGTGCGCTCGTAGGACCAAACGGTAGCGGAAAATCGACACTCATCAAATGCATCACAGGGCTCCTCTCCCCCAGCTCGGGTTCGATTACGGTTCGACACACCGAGGAACAAAAACGAGGAACTGGATTCGGTTATGTCGAGCAACGACAATTCGTTGGAAACGATTTTCCTATCAGCGTTCGCGAAGTTGTAGCTACCGGGCGCGTTACAGGACAACGGCGTTGGTTCCGTCTCACTAAATCAGACCACATCGCTATTGACCATGCGATTGAATCTGTTGGTTTGAGCGAACATGCACACTGTTCAATGAGTGAGCTTTCAGGAGGACAACAGCAACGCGTCCTTATCGCGAAAGCATTTGCTGGAGAACCCGATATTTTGATTTTGGATGAACCCATTGCTGGCGTCGACGCCGCATCACAAAATCTGTTTCGCGACGCTTTAACTCACATCATTTCAGAACACTCCACGACTGTTCTTCTCGTGAGCCATGAGCTTTCTGCTGTTGTTGATGTTCTTGACCAGGTCGTTGTATTAAAAAATCGTGTACTTTTTGACGACACCCCCGCCGCGCTTTCCGCTGATGGAATTTCACTTGGCGTCCACAACCACGACCTTCCCATGTGGCTTGAGCGACTCGATGACGAGGAATCATCATGATTGTCGCTCTTATTTATCCTTTCGATCATGCCTTTATGGTGCGCGCACTGATCGCCTCTGTTGTCGTTGGACTTTCTGCACCACTCGTGGGAACATTTGTTGTTCAACGCAAACTTTCCCTCGTGGGTGACGGGCTCGGGCATGTTGCAGCTGCTGGTGTTGGTATTGCGTTGTGGCTCAACACTGCACCGCAACCCGTCGCCATCATCGCAACGCTGATCGCGGCGTGCGCAATCGAATGGATTTTTCATGCGTCCAAAAGTGCAGACACAGCACTTGCCATCATTTTCTATTCTGGAATTGCTGCATCAATCACGTTTGCCGGCAGAAGTGCTCGCCAGTCAGAATTGCAACAATATTTATTTGGTTCGTTGTTAACTGTCACGAATCACGACCTCGTTGTTATCAGTTGCGTATGCGCCGCCGTCAGCATTGTCATAATTGTTTTATGGAGATTGCTTCTCAGCATTGCAATCGACGAAAGTTCTGCGCAGATTGCGCACATCCCCACACACGTACTGCACGTAATCCTGATGTGTGCCGTCGCACTTATCGTTTCCGTCTCAATGACAATCACCGGGCTTCTCCTCATTTCGGCAATCATGGTGATTCCTGTCATGACCTCACGATTAATTTCGCATAACTTTTTTCATGCGTGGATTAATGCGTGTCTTATTGGAGGAATTGGATCGGTCGTGGGCCTTGCTTTATCGCGAATATTAAATGTTGCACCCGGAGGAACAATCGTCTTGACACAAGTAGGCATCTTCATCGGTATTGCCGCAGCGTTGGCGATTGGATCGAAAGCAAAAAAATCTCCGCGATCTCACGTCCATTAAGTGTACGGTTTTGATTGTGCACCAAGTCATTAGAATGACATGGTGACATCAGATCCGCATCCCCACGAACAACATGGCGGAACAATCTCGCATGAACAAACAAAGAATCGCGTATTACTTCTTTATATCTCCATCGGAATCAATATCATCATTGTCGGCTCGCAGATTGCGTTTGGAATTATTGCCGACTCGTTGGGCCTCTTGGCTGATGCGGGACATAATTTTGCCGACGTGGCAGGTCTCATCCTTGCGCTGTATGCATTAAAGGCAACGCGGCGTTCGTCAACCAAAAGCCGTACGTTTGGTTTTCATCGAACTGGAGTTCTCGCGGCTCAAGCAAACGCCGCACTCATACTTATCGTCACAGGATTTATAACTGTCGAAGGAATACAACGACTTATCGACCCGGAACCTGTCAAAGGTGGAATTGTCGTCGTCGTTGCGCTGTGCGCGGCAATAGGAAACCTGGGCGCTGCACTTTTATTGCGTCGATCCAGTGTCAACAACGGAACGCATACTCACGATCTCAACATGCGAGCAGCGACGTTACATCTATTCAGTGACGCGGCGGCATCGATTGCAGTATTGTTTGCCGGACTTGTCATAGCCATCACGGGAGAATTTTATTGGCTGGACCCGTTGATGTCACTCGGAATTGGAGTGGTCATTGCCGTCCAAGCATTCACGTTGTTGAAAAATTCCAACGATGTGCTGCTCGAATCGACGCCTCGAGACATCGATATTTCAGAAGTTGAATCAACAATCTTGGGAGTCGCAAAGGTTTCATCACTTCATGATTTACACGTCTGGAGTTTGTCCATGGACATGCGCGCACTATCAGCTCACGTGGTGATCGAAGGAAATCCGACTCTTCGGGAAACGCACAATGTTTCAGAAGAGATACGGGAGCTTCTGGCAAGTAACTTTCATATTACGCATTCAACGATTGAATGTGAAACTGAAAACGTTTAAAAAAATCTACGAACGAGTAGAAGTAGGAAGTTCTTCTTCGTGGAGTTGTGCACCAACATTTTCGTGTGATGCTGCATCTGCATTTGCGTCGTGAAGGGCTCGATAAACTTCTTCACGGTGAACGGTCACATTGCGAGGTGCTGTAATGCCGATACGAACTTGATCGCCACGAACTTCCAAAACAGTAACGACTACATCGTCACCGATGATAATGCTTTGGTTAGCGCGACGTGTAAGTACGAGCATTTACAATCCCTTCAGATTTGTGCGGAACATCCTTGTTAACAAGTGATCTTAATAATAGGCGACGAAGAATACAAAAGCGTGTCACTCTCCTCATGTCGCAACACGGGCAAAGCCCGATATTGCTCGCGGTCGCTACGTCCCTCGCTCCCTGTGATCTACTGCTAGAGCGGGTTTGGTCCTTTATGCATTAAGAGGTATCCATCCTGTATGGGGTGAATGAGGAAGAACAGCTTGCATGGCACTGCGAGTATGACGATTTACGACAATGACACTATGCAAATGCGCCTTTGCATCTTCAAAACGCTCATCAAGTTTGACGACTGAAAGCGCAAACGCATCTGCAGGTGAACTGATGTTCAAGCGTGACGCAACAGCATCATCAACATCAAGAACTAAATCAGGTCGTACACTTCGCGGCGGTACCATCACAAAATGCGGACCGACCGACCGAAACAGCCACAAGCCGCGCGGAAGTTGTTCTAATTGCATTGCGCGAATCCACGCAAAGCCAGGAATCCCTCGCGGGAACCGGACCATGCCGGGAACTATTTCCGTCGAATCAAGAATGACCATGTATATACCTCTAGAGATATATCGGCCGTTGCTGTTGCAGAGTGACCACAAATTCGCTCAATTGGCCCTGGCTACTGAACCGATTTCGCGTCGATCACGTTTTGTCGCAATATTCGTCGTGGCCGTTGCTCGCTACGCGTCGAGATATGCAATTCAGCTACGATTACGGGTCTGTTTTTACAGGCAGAAAAAACGACACGCGCCGGTAGCTCAGTTGGTAGAGCACCAGACTTTTAATCTGTTGGTCGTGGGTTCGATCCCCACCCGGCGTACCACCATACGATTGACGCCCTTCAAGGAATCGGGCAGAATGTACTGCGAATCGAGGGGATTATGTCATCACACAAAAGCGAAAATGACGAACCGACAGCTCTCGTTCGGAAACGCCAGGCTGAGAACGAATCTGTATTTCGGGAAGCAAATGAGAAAGTTCAAGCTGACCTCGAAAACTTTACAACCCTTGCATATTCCGAAGGCCAAGCAGATCTGGCACCGACACAAGACATGGTTCTTAACTTTTGCTGTGAATGTAGCGACGAAAACTGCCGTGAACGCATTCCGATGTCTATCGGAGAATATTCAAGACTGCATCAAGACCGACATAACTTCATCATTTCTCCCAATCATGAAACGCCTGCGATTGAGTTCCCTGTTGCTAAGAGAAAACGTTTTTGGCTTGTCAGGAAATTTGTAAGTCCGTCAGAAAAAAATGCCACTCTGAGATCGACACCGACTGACAACGTTTAAGTTCCCCGTTAGTTCAAAACATTTATTTCTTTGAAACGTATGGATTGTCATGTACATAAAACCGCCACGGTATGTCGATCCCGTGCGTTAATCCAATTCGTTGTGTTTGAACAATCATATCGTCGGGCAATGCTTTTTGCATAATAAGTTTCAAGGGTGGATATTCGAGATTGTGACCATTGAGTTCACGTTCAATCTTTAATGCTTCGCAAAGTTTTGCGGGACCATTTGTTGCAGTGACACCAGACTTGCCCCGAAGTTTTTCCATTTCGGTTGCTCCATCGACTGGTTCAACTGCTCGAATAAGTACGGCTTCTCCATGACCCTCTTTTCCTGTGACGACATTGCAACAAAAATGTTTCCCATAAATGAAATACACATACAAATACCCCGCCTTTTCAAACATGATTTTGTTTCGGATTGTTGGCCCGCGAAACGTGTGGCTACCCGGGTCGTTCTCGTCGTACGCTTCTGTTTCGACGATGCACGCGCGCAATGTTTTACCGTCAATCGTGCGCTCAAGCGTGCAGCCCAATAATCGCTTTGCAGCTACGTCGGCTGGAACTTGTAGTTCTGAGAAGGAACTCATAGCTTCATGATAAGTCCGGGACATGCTCGCATTCTCGTTGAGAACACTCATCTGCTAGATTGTTCGATCTGGTGAAAGCAGGTCTGCTTTACATCGGGTCCGGCCCCCATCGTCTAGCGGCCTAGGACGCTGCCCTTTCACGGCGGTAACACGGGTTCAAATCCCGTTGGGGGTACGCAAAGTTTTTCTTAACTAAATCAATAGCCATTGTGAGCCATCATCAGGCACCTTCCCATATGACGAAGGAACGGAATCTACCTTTGGGCTACTTCGGTCACTCGGTCCATAGTTGCACGCAACATATTCGCAACATGATCCGGATTTACAACACGTATTGTGTCGCTGTCACTCATTGGAAGGACGGTTCCTGTCCGAGACAAAACAAATCTTTCACTACGTGCGTTGCGTCGTAAAACATCTTTGTCTAATTTCTTCATGTGCGCTGCGGTTGTGAGATCGAGTTCCGTTGCATCAACCCAAGTCCAGCCATCATCTAAAAAGATTGGGTTGCTTTTAACAGCTACTGCGTCCCCAGCGAGGTCGACGTGAGTAGATGTGACTTCATATCGACGTAATGCCAATAATCGTCCGGCAAAGTCTTGATCAATATCCATCGTTGCCAATATTTCTTCCCAATCGCTGGAAGTAATTTCGCCTCCCGCACCTTCTTCTGAACCACCCAGCAAAGTATCTGTGAGGACCAAAAGGTGAGTCGTTGTCTCGATAGAAATTTCGGTTTCTATTTCACCCTGAGGTTTCCGTCCGGCCGCTGGGGCTACGTTTCTACGTGGGTCTTGCATGTCTGTCCTTAGTGCTCGATCAGATTCCTTAACAAGATACCAAGTTAGCATCATCAAAAATGAAGAGCAAAAATGAATAAGCTATCTCGCTATCAGAGGAGCTATGCGACGAAGAATCTCTGACGTTTAATACAGAGATTCTTCACTTCACCGAGGATGTCCTCCGGAACGCTTCTATGAATGCGTGTGATTACATTGGCAACGCTTCGTAGATGCGAATGTTTTGGTTTGGACATCCCAAAGCAATTTTTTCTGCTTCGTCGATGTTCTCTGCACTGATGATTGAATATCCTGATGTTGTGTCGGATTTCTGTGCGATTTGATGAGTTCCCTTTTCTGTTACATGAACACCAGGAAGGAGTGGGTTTCCTGCGTCCACAAACTTGTCACCAACAGATTGAAACCAATCCATCCACAGTTGTTTTTTTGCCATGTCAGGTTCTTCTGTACTGGAGTAGAGAAAGATATATTTTTTCATTGTTATTCCTTTATGTTGTGAGTGAGTTTTCGATACTGGCGACATAATTCTCCAGCGTTTCTTCATCGGATCCCCAATATGCGTTGTACTGGGCTATCCAATCCTGCATCATGACCAACTTGGATCGACTCAGTGCAAGAAAGTTGGTTCGCCCACTTTTCTTGCGTTGGATCAGACCCGCCTCTTCGAGCACTTTGATATGTCGATGAATTGCTGGCAATGAAAGATTTTGTTGTTCGGCGAGCTGGCCGATCGAGGCCGGATGATGACCGAGAGAATAAATGATGGCTCGACGGTGCGAGTTAGCCAATGCGTCGAAAATCGCGTCTAAGTCCTGAGCTTCATGTGGAATACTTAACATATATGTTAACTATAAACCTCCTCAACACCTCTGTCAAACTCAATTTATAGAACGTTAAGCAGGGGTTTTAGTTAAATTGTAATATTTCTTACTTTTTTACTTCAGTTTCACCAATATGGACCGATGACATAAATGTACTCACAAAGCATCAAGGAGAACCAAGATGAATATCAACAAGACAATCAAGCTCGGAAAGGTGAAAATTGCGACTTTCATACTCATCCTGGTTGTAATCCTTGTCGGCATTCCTGCCACTGCTGCCATGAGTGCTTCTGGTAATGCGCCGGCCTCCCCCCAAAGATCAACGGCGCATTACACACAGTCCAACGACGAATCGTCAGTTCAACTCGATGATGCTGCACAAGTCGTGCGTGTCAACGATGCGACTACGGTTCCAGCACCTCAAGTCACTGTCACACCTGTCACCATCGAAGATAACACCGAAAGTGTTCCCGTTGACATCGGAACTGCAGTATCAATATCTCGCTAATCGTAATTGCATTATGATCCAAGGACATGAATTCAACACCCCAATCGTCAATTCTCGTCATTGAAGACGAACCGATCCTCAGCAATTCTTATTGTCGATTTCTCGAAGCAGAGGGCTACTCCGTGTCCAACGCAAAAAATGGTGAAGAAGGTTTGGAGCTACTCACGTCACTCTCCCCTGACCTCATCCTTCTCGATATGAATATGCCACAACTCGATGGAATTGGATTTCTCGAACGTGCAGACATTTCTCAGCAAAGTCCAAGCACCAAGGTGATCATGTTCACGAACTCCGAAGACGACGAAGGAATCGATAAAGCTTTCGAATTAGGTATCGATCGTTACGTCCTTAAAACCTCGTTAACTCCAACAGAATTAGCGCGAATCGTTAAAGAAGAGCTTGCAGGTTAAGCGTCATTTCCGAGAAAATCTTTCCAATCTTCGCTGCTCGTTAGCTTGATTAGTTCAGGTAGATTCAAAGAATATCTAAATTTCTTATAGCCAATAATGTTGTCGCTTTTAAGTTTGCCCATTTCTAAAGCCACGGTTTCACGGGCTATTCCGATCATATTTGCTATATCGTTGTGGGTGAGACGCACGTTCACTTCCCACCAACCATCGTCACGCGAGATACCATGTCGTTGAAGTAAATAGCGCAATATATATATGATTTTTTCACGTACTTTTGGTTGACCAAATGCTTCGATCTGAATGAGTGTACCGAGGTAGTCATTTGTGACCTTATCGAGAAGTTCGGCGACGACTTCTGGTTGAGAGGAAATCTCTTCGCGAATTTTCTTTAATGGAAGTGAACACGCTTTTACTTTCGTAATCGTTTCGTAAAAGTATCGACACTTTCGTTCTTTCGAAAGCACGCATTCAATCGGCATTAGGTCACCTGCGTCAAGCAATGTAATGTTGCGCTCGACCCCTTGAGAATTAAGAATGAAAACACGCACAGTTCCTTCGACAATGAGTCGGCCCTTGCGAGGGATTTCATTTCGATAATAAACAAGCTTGTTTTTTTCGAGATCTTCGGTGCGAACGTCAGAAAACAGATGCGCTATTTCAGACGTAGATACAGCCATGGATTTCCTTTAATGTGAGTCTCTTTATCTTATCGGCAGGTTTTGTGAGGATTATTACAATATTTTTATATCATTTATCGTCGATTTCACGACATCGTGCAGAAACGAGGGCCTGTAATAGGGCCTCTGACAGGGGCTTATCGAGGGTGAACTGAACGGTTCCTTTTGAGATCGTATATTCATTGAGCTTTTTCTTACAGGCTTCAATGGCGCCTGAACCAGGAAACACACTCAAATGTTTTTTAAATGGAGCATACGCAATGAGATATTTTCCTTTGTACTTAAATGCTGGCATTCCGTAACTAATTGTTTGCTCCGCGTCGGGAACTGCTTTAAGAATTATTGCTCGTACACGTTCGAGCTCTGATTTTTCTGGCTCCGTGACTTTTGAGAGATAGTCATCCACTGCAGACATGACAATATTCTACGCACTTTTACCCGATGAATATTTTTTAATGCATCCAGAGCTCACGACATGTGGTCGCACCATTGACCAATTGAGGAAGTAATTATATGGTGGAACAGGGACGTAATTAAGGATGAAGTTATGGACAATGTCCCATTCCAGACCATCCCCCTCGAAACACTTCCACTACGAAGTAGTGACCATTACCCGCCTGCGGTTGATCCCGACGATGATTCTCTTGAACTTTTACAAGAATGTTTTCTCGACGATGACTCGCATGGTCTTTTAGGCGATTGGTTTCTCGTTGATCCGCACGATCCGAGATTGCCGGAAATCGAAAAGATCATGACTGAACTCGGATTGGCGAATAAATACACACTTGGCATGCTTGCTAGTGATGACGATGAAGGTCTTGAACTTGTTGTCCACGTCGACTGTTCCGATTTAGCAATCGATGGTGATCTTTCAACGGTATCGGCAAGAATGGATTTGCTTAACGCATCATTTTTCTCGATTGATCCTATGATCCGGCTGGGAACACATTTTGATATTCCCAAACTCGACATGGGTCACAGCCATTAGGTGTTCTCGGGCATCCCCATCGAACGCCTACGACGCTTCGCCGCAAGAAGGCAACCGACACCGAGCAAAATAATTGCCACACCAAAGATCCCTGACGCCACACCTGTCGCCGGTAAATTTCCTGATGCAACTGAAGTTGGCGCTGGGACAATCGATGTTGTCGGTGTGGGAACCGTTGTCGTGACTGCCGTTGGGAGCAAACTCGCTAATACAACAGGGTCAACGATTGTTCCATTTTCATCTTCATCTTGATCGTTGACGCCGCCATCGACGATGGGGTAAAACACATCGATCCAATGATCACTACCATTAACAGTATCGCTAATTTCGACTTCTTGAACTGGGATGACCTCATGTGTATCGGAATCATATTTCATAACGTCGAAACCATTGGACGCCTCTTCTGTGTAATATTTAATTCCGACAAGCACAACGCCGCCCGGTGTCGTTTGAATTTCAAAACGTGCCCCACCAAACGGGAATTCAAACTCATCTGTGTCATCAATTGAAACTGGCGTCACGTTTGTGAGCGTTCCGCCGCTAATAGTTATTGACTGAAACGTTCCACTTTGATTCATAAAACTCGCAATATCAGATTGACGCGAGTCGAGAATGTCGTCATCGTTTGCATCCCCATCATTGAACCCATCATTTTCGATATCACTAGGGATTCCATCGAAGTCGTCATCGTTCGTCAAACTTGGATAGTCATCCACACGAACCTTCCATGGCCCATCGACAAAATTCCATTCATCAAGCGGCGCATTCGAATCATTTTCTATGAATTGACCTTCTGTAATATCAGATGAACATTCCTCTGAAGAAGTATCCAAGTTCGAGACACAATCTTCCTGATCTGTGAGAACGGAATCGAAATAATTATTCGACAGACCAAGTGGTTCTGTCGTGTCTTCTGATTGTGAATCGACACCGAGAATTCCGCCACTCTCGCCGTCGTTTCCGGTCACCTGGCCGGTACTAAATGAATCTTGAATCGAAAGCCACTTGTACTCATTTGTGATGTCGCTCGCACTTCCGACTAATCCACCAACGCCAGTCCCTCCGGTCACCTGTCCCGTTGCGTACGTGCGACGAATAATGACAGCTGCTTGATTTGTTGAATTGGAATTATCCGCATTGATGCTTCCGACCAACCCACCAACAGACGAGGATGATCCTCCATCCACGTTACCCGTCGCATAGGAATCTTGAATTAGAAATTCCGCTTGACCACCACCATTACTGTAGGCATTGAGTTGACCGACGAGTCCTCCAGCATGATAGACCTCATCTGCAATCTGCACTTGGGCTGTTGACCAACTTTCGAGAACATCGCTCGACGCGTTGGCGTCCGTGTGGGCGTATCCAAGAAGTCCACCTGCGGCAAATAAAGCCTCAACGCTTCCACTGGTGTTCGACTGAAGTACAGACGTGTTAATCGCTTCACCAATTAAGAGTCCGCCACCAAGGCTTGATGCGTTAACTGTTGAATTATTGACGTGAACGCTGCTCAGTACTGATCCAAGAGTTTGACCAGCAACGACACCGACAAGGTTTATACCACTGACATTTGCACTATCAAAAGTAATATCAGTAATACTTGCTACTCCAACGTGTGCAATCATACCTGCATAGTTACCACCATCGATCGTGAGATCGAAAATAGTGTGACCGTTTCCGTTGAACGTTCCCGAGAAAAAGAAATCTTCTCCCCAATCCAATGGGTCGAAATCATAACCATCGCAATAAATATTTTGAGTGAGGTTAAATGTGTCATCAAAGTATTCTTCTTGCGCATCGGCAGCTTGGAGCTGTGTACAGTTCTCAATATCATGACTCACATCATCGGCAAATGCAGTACTTGAAAACCCCATCGACAATGCAAAAAGGATCGTTACGATCAATATATAGAATCCACGTCGAAGCATTATTTATCCCTGCTGAAAGCCAGCTGCCATCTTTATATATTTTGTAGTGTCGCTGGTGGATTATGTAGTGTTCCATGCTCCCTCGACCAAAACTGCAATGAGCCCAACGAGGACGAGAGTTACAAAATGTCCTCGGTATTGTTGCTCCTATCGACAAGACTAGAAGAACCCCTAGGAGCAATTAATGAAATCGGTTCGAGCACGCATATCTCTATTTATTGTATTTGTAATCCTTTTCACGGCACTCTCATTTATTGCGACTTCAACACCAAGCGCATCGGCAGCTCCTGTTCTTAAGCGAACGTGGACCGCAGGTGAAACTGATTCACTCATCGTTCCAACAGGCATTACATCAATCCGTTTTGTTGTGGTTGGAGGCCACGGTGCAGATGGTGAAGATGCGGGTTCTGGCAATGGTGGTACCGGTGGTGCTCCTGCAATTATTGACGCAACATATACGGTCACACCTGGAGAAACGCTTGATATTACCGTGGGCTCTAATGCATCCGGTGCAACAGGTGGTTCAAACGGCGGCGGTGATGGCGGTGCATGTTCGTCGCCCTATTATTACGGCGGTGGAGCAGGTGGAAAATCCACGTTATATAGAAGTGCAACTCCGCTCGCAATCGCCGGTGGCGGAGGTGGCGGTGGCGGTGCGACAAGTTACAACGGCGGTATGAACGCAGGACACGGAGGAAACAGCGCAACAGTGGGCAGCAACGGCACCAAAGGTCCAATGAACTTTGCGGGTGGAAACTTGGGAACTGGTGCAACACAATCCGCAGCGGGTATTGGTGGTAATGGAGGAAACACATCCCGCCTTCCTTCACAAGCTGGCCAGACTTTTGCAGAAGGTGGTGCAGGTGGAGACGGCCCGACGAACCCTCAAATGTCAGGATCTGGATGTGGCGGCGGTGGCGGTGCTGGTTATTACGGTGGTGGCGCTGGAGGTTCTGGTGGTTCGACATTTAATACCTTGCCTGCAACTGGTGGCGGTGGCGGTGGCGGCTCTTCATTTGTGAGCGGCGCATCAAGCCAAAGTATAACGAGCACCACAACGACATCCGAAGTGATCTATGCGTACTGGGAAGGCGACACGTGTACATGGGACACCGACGGTGGAAACATGTCGGATGCATCAAACTGGATATGTCTCCAGGGATCAGTCCCAGGACAAGGTGATCACCTCATCATCGATGGAACAGGTAGATCAGAAAATGTAGCAGTATTAACCAATGATCTCGACCCGAATCCACGCTTTTCATCTGTATCAATAACAGGAAATGTCGTCATCAATGATGCTGTTTTAAATGTTTCTGGAGATACCACAGCTACTGGCGGAATACTTAATTTAGAAATCGGTTTAGATATCACCGCATCAAGCAATGTTGATTTAACAATCTCTGATCAAGACGGCGGCATGTTATTGCACGATGTCACAGTTGACATGGGAACCAATGATTTATCTCTGATCGAGGACGAAGATGCGTATCTTTTTGAATTGAACTCGTTGGATGGCACACTTGGCACGCTCACAATAGATGGAGCACAAACTGGTTTTATAGGAAACACAGCTTCAACGTTTACTACGTCTGAAAATATCAGCATTGTTGGAGGAACGATCGATTGTCAACAGGCCGCGTGCCTTGGCAACGACGCAAACGACGTCATTATTAGTGGCAACGGACAATTTATGTCGCGCGTTAGTGCAACATACGCAAACGACATCAATTTAAATAGCGGCTTGTTACGTTCACTCGATAGTAGCCCCACATTTTCCGGAGCTATCGAGTCACTCGGAATCGATGATCAACTCTATACATCAGGCGATAACAGTATTCTCACAATTAGCGGAACTCTCAATCTCAACGAAAGCACCCTCACTGTAAACGCAGAAAATTATCAGTCGAATGCGAAAGTTGTGACGACGGGAAATATCACCGGGCTCGGTGATTTCAATGTTGGATCGAGTGGAATTTACGAACTGACCGGAGGAACAAGTTCTTTCGTCGGAACATTTAGCGTTTTGTCAGAACTCGACCCTGACTTTCCAACAAACGGACGTGCATACATTGCAGCACTTGCTGGATTCAGTCCGGACGCAACATACATTGTCAATGAAAATGTATCGCTCCAAACTCTTGCAACAGGAACAATTACAAGCGACTTTGAATTGAATGGACAAGGGCAAGACATCGAGGGATACGATGGCGCTTTATCGTGGACCCGACAAGCAACAGGCAACCTAACGATTTCTGGCGACATCGAAGTTACCGGGGATTGGGTAAAAATACTTAACGCTTCAAATGGACGTACGCTTTCACTGACTGGAATTATTTCTGGCGACGGAGATTTGAATGTTTACAACATCTTGGAAAGTAACACCACAAGTATTGGCGGCTTAAGCAGCGAAAATACATTCACGGGAACGTTGTTACAAAATGGGGGAAGAGTTAACCTCGGAAAACCTGGAGCAGCACCCCATGATGTTATCGTCGAAGGGAGCGATGCTGACCTCAGAGGTTTTCTCGCCGTGGGAGCTTTACCAGGAACGTCTGCCATTGGCGGAACACTAGATATCACTGCTGGCGATGCGGAGATCATCAATAACGTTACGCTCACCGGTTTAATTTCAGAGAGCGCCGATAGCACTCTCAGTCTTGGTTTTACTACAACTATGACACTTGACATTGAAGGTACAAATACTTTTAATGGTGCATTCTTTGGTGGAGGCGACTTAGAAGGAGAGCTCAATATTGATAAGACAGGACCAGGAACCTTTATCTCGACTGGCGCGTCAGACACTACTTTTGATTTTTCCGTTGCATTCAACGTGCGTGAAGGTACTGCAACATTTACAAATGAGATCAATAATCAGCTCAACGTGTTTGTTCAAGGTGGAACCCTGAACGGTGACGGAATTCTTGGTTCACTCACCCAAGATGAAGGCCACGTAGCCCCTGGCCTATCCCCAGGATGTTTAACCTCTGCCGGCGATGTTGATTTCGGGACTGCAGCATTTGCTTCGCTCGATATTGAACTCGGTGGGACAACTGCATGCACAGGATACGATCAAATCGTGAGCGACACTGATGTCGATTTGAATTCAACAACACTCAACATCAACTTATACGGAGGATTTTCGCCAAGCGAGGGAGATGTTTTCACGATCGTGCGCGCACCGAACGTACAGGGTGTTTTCGACGGATTGGAAAGCGGTAAGTCATATACAAATAGCGGTCACGTTTTCCGTATTGACTACAACACAGGATTAAGCGGCGAAGATTCTGTGACTCTCACTGTTTCTTCCAGCACTCCAACTTCAGGAGTCATTCAATCTCTTCCTGATACAGGAACAGATACACATTCCACTATCAACTTTGCATTATTACTCATGTGTCTCGGTGCGATAGTAATTGTTGTAATGAAAAAACGCTCGCGCATCAGAGCTATGTAGCAAAATCAAATGGCTAGCCTGGCGCTACTTCGTTGCTTCGATCTTTTTTGATTCAAGCTTTTCCTGAGCAACCTCAGTCATCTGCAATGACTTCGCAACCCCGACCTTCACGAGCCTTTTTGCAACTTCTGCATTTTTATCGATTGATGCATTCGCCTTGGATTCTAACTTTCCATCTGAATTAATTTTTCGCAGAATATAAAGTCCCGCTTTAGTTGCGAGAGCAATCGCTGCTCCTCGAAAAAGAACTTTGGATGCTTTTTTTGTAATTGCCATCATGATCATTTTTTGTACCTTGCTCGTAGTTGTAATCTCTACTGTACGGCAAAAAGATAATTAATCTGTAAGATTTTTGACATTAATTGATTGAGATTTTTCGTCGCTTTCGAGATGCACAAGCAACTGCACATCCAAGAAGAAAAATCGTGCCTGCAAAAATCAGCTGGTTTTCTGTGCCATTACCAGTTGCAGGAAGTCGCACCACGTTGAGCTGTAAAACAAAATTCACGTCGTCTCCATTAGCGTCTTTCCCAGCGATCACGAGAGTGTGAGAACCTAAAGCGGTATTAGATGGAATGGTGACAGTTGTCGAAAATGCACCAGAAGAATTCGTCTTCACCGTTGCAAGAAGAACAGGTGTTGAATTCAAAGTAATTGTGACATCACTATTGGGTAAGTATCCAGAACCGCTGACATCGACTGTGCCGCCTGGCGAAACTGTTTTTGTCGAGATGTTCCCAGCAGGATCTGTTCCATATGAAGTAAACGCAATATTATTCGTTATAGATACAGTCTCAGATACATCACCATCAGGAAACGCAGCTATAAAGTTCGAGTTACGCATTGCGTATGCTCTCTGCGGTTCCACAATCGAGTCGGTATAGTTCGAACCACCAGGTACACCAAAGAATATAGTCCCACTACCGAAGTTGTCACCGATGACGTACTGACTATCGTCGGGTGTATATCCAACGGATTCAGGATAATCTGTCAACGCATATTCATTGGATACAAGTTCTGTATTCGTATCGATTTCCCATACGTAATTACCGTCAGTATTTTGTCCAACCAACATAATTTTTGAACCATCGTGAGAATAAGCAAGTCTGGTAAACGTTGTTGCATTATCTGCGACATGAATCAGAGTTGTATCATCAAGATCGTTCGGATTAATTAAGCGAATTCCCTCGGTTTCAACTTCAGCGATCGCAATATTTCCACTTACAGGGTCAACGGCAATTGCAGGTGAAAAATCTTGGTTATAACCTTGCGCATCATCAGCTTCAATTGAATTATTCTCTAGATGAAACTTTGCAACCCCACCACCAATACGGAAAAAGAAACTTTGCGCATCTTTGGAAAAAACAATTCCATCCGACACCGTAAATTCTGTATCTAAATCATCGATAATGGTATTGGAATCTAAATCAACAGCAATTATGTGAAACGAGGTAAAGCTGTAATCCAAGTACGAAACAACAGCAATCGTTTCGTCAGGATTAACGTCAATCGAACCAACATTGCAGTCACCTCCGGTCGATATTTGTCGCGTGAGCGTCAAGTCCGGTAAGGAGTATTCAAGGATTGAACATTCAATACTGAATAAGCTGTATGAGTTTTCCGTAATTTGAACATAGAGAGTCGAATTTCTCACCACTAGGTCATTGGAAAAGGCTCCATCAGGAAGAACAATTGTGTCGACAAATTCGTGATTGTTGACATCAACAACTTCGATCGTTCCTTCTGCTTGTCCGTTCATGAATGCAAGGTTGTAATCAGGTTCCACCCACACCGCAGTGTAATTGTGCGTTCCATTTTTAACATTGCTCGTCGTGATAAACCAGTCACCGTTGACATCAGCAGTCGTTGATGCGATGGTCGTTCCATCTTCTTGGAGATTAATGTGACCTTCGGTGACCGTGTTCCCAGTAAATGTAACGGGCTTACTCGTATTGGTTGAACCGTTTGTTGGAGTTGATATGTCCGTCGTCGTTGCGAAGGCAGCATTGGCGCCTATTAATGATGCAAGGATAAGGATGGGAATAATGAGGAGTTTGTTCACTTGTGCATTCTTGTCTATATATCCGGCTCACCCAGGGACTGTTCTCAGTTAGCACTGTCACTGGATCCGTTATGTAAAATCTATTGAAATCTGATTGGAGCCACACATGCGAAATTCCATAACTATCGAACGAACAATTAATGCCGAAATCGACCGTGTTTTCGATGCACTCACGAATGCTGATGATTTGGTGAAGTGGCACAATGCTGGCGATGGATGGCAAACCCCATACGCCGAGGTAGACGATCACGTGGGTGGAAAAATCAAAATTGCATATGCTGACCCCGAGGGCAAAGTTGTTTTCGATTTGGAAGCTGTCATTGAAGAAATTCAACGTCCAACAAAGTTTTATTATCGACTCGGTTTAATTGAGATGATTGAAGACGATGATCGTCTCATCACATACGATTTAGAATCCGTCGACGCTGGAACAAACGTTCGACTCGAACTTGATTTAGAAGATCTCCATAGCGCAGATCAACAACGCGAAGGTTGGACAAATCACATTGACAATCTGCAACAACTATTGGAAGCGTAACTTTACGTCGATTTCGTTACGTAAAAAGTGAACTTCTTCGTTTGCGCGTCAACATCACAATGCATGCGCCTGTTGCGAGAACAATGACCGCAAAGATACCTTGACCGCGAGGATCTATACCCGTCGCCGCAAGTGTCCCCGTCACTGCCGGCGCTACACCGAGCCCGGCGGGGTCAATAATTGTTCCGTTCACCGTTTGATCGTTGTCGTATATTCCACCGTCAGTAATCGAATACGTGAGTTTGATGACGTTTTGGCCTCCGAAGGTTTTATCCTCAAGTGATGCGCCCACTAGATCAATATAAGAATTGCTGTAACTCAAAAACTTGCGTGCTGTAAAACCAGATGCCTGCGTTGAGAGACCCCAATAATATTCGCTCACTGTAACCGTGGGCTGCGAACAATCTGTGAGGGTGAAACTAAATAAACCCGATGGATATTCATACGAAGCATCTTGCGAACCTAATTGTGATTCTTTTTTGAACGCAAGACTTTCGATATCACATACATACGTGTATTCAAAAGCAACCCACTGGTTTGTGTTTCCGTTGAGCATGTCTACGACATTATCTTGCAATGCGTCTTCTGTTCCATCACCATTAAGGTCGCCGCCATTAGGTAATTCTGATTCGGGAGATGTTGTAGTTGTTGACTCTTCTTCAACTTCATAGGTAAAGGAAACTAGCGGAACATGAGATCCGTCATTATCGAAGTCTTCTATTTCTATAATGTCGTCATCTGCTACCCACGAGAGACCGCCGCCGCCGCCTGATGCATCATACGCTGCATCGAAATCAGGAGCACCAGCACCACCGCCGCCACCACCGTAGTACCCAGAGCCGCCACCGCCTCCGCCACATTGGTAATTGTCGCCAGTACCACCGTTTCCACCGTTACCTTCGGAACCGTCTTCACCTTCATACTCGGAATAACCGCGTCCGATACCATCGTCATCGAGCTGAGCACCTTGACCACCTTGCGAATCAACTTCCGAAGAGCCAGAGCTTCCGTTACCACCATCTTGTGCAGCGGAATAGAGAAGAGAATTTCCACCACTTCCCGATGTCGCTTCGGCAGGACACCCAGCACCACCGCCACCGCCGCCACCGGAAACAGCGATCATATTTATATCAGAATCGAAAAGTGCAACATTACCGCCGCCACCTCCACCGCCGCCCATTGCGGTTCCTCCTGTTACTAAACCGGTCCCACCTTCAGCAGGAGACGATTCGCCACTTGCGCCATTCGATCCAACAACAAAACCAAGTCCACTCCCAGGAGTAACTTGCACATTGACAACTAAATATCCACCATCGCCGCCGGTGCCATAGGAATATCCCGCGCCGTCTCCTCCGGCGCCACCTACCATCACAACTTGGACAGATGTCACACCTTCTGGAACTTCCCACCAGCCCTCTTGAATTTCCGTATAGGTGTCAGTGTGTTCCGCTGCATATGCAGTTGACGAAAACGAAATCAACATTGCTGTGACAAGAATGGCGAGTAAGCCAAATGTGAATATGAATTTAGGACGGCGCGTGATCATGAGTTCTCCCCAATAAGAATGAAGAAAGTTTAATCGACCGATTCAGCCAGAAAGTCCACTATGGCGATCAGGAATCAATGGAAAGGATCTCGTCTACTGATCGGATTCTCTACTTTTTGTCGAACCTTCTTTGTTTTTGTTTGGTCCGCCAGTATCTTCGAGAGTCATAACACTTTTCCACGTCTTACCATTGTCTTCAGATTTCCACACATTGGCATTTGAGCCGCTCATATAGATAACTCCTGGCGAGGCAGAGCTCATTGCAAACCCTTCGATGCGCACGCCGAGCTTGTCAGAATTATTAACTTCTTTCGGAACAGCAGAAAGACTTGTCCACGTTAAACCTTTATCTAACGATTCGTATATTCCACCATTCGTTGAAGTCGGCTCGTACCCTAACATGCGATTTCCTGTTGGATCGTTCGTATCATAAACAGCTAAATAAATATATTGATTGGTTTCTTTCCACGTTTCACCACCATCGAGCGTTACAAAACTTTTTCCAGATTGTGTCATGTTCTGTGTCGAAATAAAAGCATTGTCTCCATCTGCAGGATTAACTTGGCCGTCAACCAGAACTCTAAATCCCTTTGGCAATTTATCTGCAAATGCAGTCCACGTTTTTCCGCCATCGGTTGATTTCATCGGACCTTTTTGATCTTCATCTTTAAACTGGCCACCAGCTAAATCTTGGGTAAAGGGAAACAACCAAATTGTTTTGGGATTATCAGAATCAACAGCGACGTTGACCGCGCGAAACCCTTCTTGCAAACCAGTGGGAAGTTCTTCCCAACTTTCGCCACCATTGTATGTAACGTAAATGATGCCTTCTTTAAGTATGTACTTGTCTTTGTTTGAATCGTCATTCGTTTTATACGATGGAGGTTGATTATTGACTCCTAAATAGATGGTTTTAGAATCATCTGGAGCAAATACAACACCTCGAGAACCACTTGCATTCATTTCAGACGTTAACAATTGCTTCCACGTTTTACCGGCGTCTTTTGATTCCCACAGTCCAGCATTTTCTGAGAAAAGAGTGCTGAGATCACCAGGAGATTCAACGCGCGCCATTAAAAGGTGATTGGAATCTTTGGGATCAATAATGATGCGACCAAGTTCTTGAACACACTTTTCTTTTTCGTTACCTTCTTTTGGATAACCGCGTACACCTTTATCCGACTGCTTCCACGTTTCTCCACCGTCGGTCGATTTGAATATGCCTTTGTACTCAACACCCACGTAAATGACATCTGCATCGTTAGGATCGACTGCAAGAGTCGAATCGGTGCGATAGTTATCGTGACCACGCGGTAAACATTCCAAACTTTGTGCGTCAACCAACCCATTCTCATCAGCAGAGTTGCCGCCGTGAGTTTCTCCCGTGCCTTTAAAGTCGTTTTTTGATTTGTCACCTGACATGAGAGCGAACGCTCCAACGCCAATGGCGATAACGGCGATAATGCCCACGATAGTAAAAAGCTTCTTTTTCGATTTAGCGGGGGTAGTTGAAGAATTTATCTGATCAGTATTTTCATTTTCAGTCATACCGGATTATAACTAATGAGTCTTTGGAGAAAGCGGACTTGCAGCAAGCACGCATAGCCGTGCTGCGCCCGTTCGTCGTTCTGAGCGGAGCATCTCCCGTAAACAACTAGGTGCGAACGTACACAACAATATCTGCCGTTGATGTTGGAGCACCAGCAGGTGTCGTTCCCACTGTTCCTCCAAGCGATCCCGAAATTTGTTCAGCAAGGCTCGCGAACTTTTCATTGTTGACAACAACGACAGTCGCACCAATTGTTGCCGTCGTGGGCACTTGAGTCACTTTTACTTTGCCGTCGTAACTTGTGTTGATTCGTGTTGTTGTTTGGTTGCTGTCATTATCGCGCGCAATAACATCGACGGTTGCCACGTTCGAATCAACAGCGGTTGTCGTAGGAACTGTTGTCGTTGTAGTTGTTGTAATGCCAACGACAAGCGGGCCAGTATTGATGATCTTGTTTGTGCTCGGGCGATAAATAATAACTTGCTGTTCGGTTGTAAAAATCAGAATTTTGTCTCCGTTTTTTACATCTTCATAAAACGATTGTGCTTTGAGAACCGATGCATTCGATACTGTTTCAATGACGGGTGTTTCCGATGGAAGAGTAGCAATGTCGGATACGGCCGCGATGAGTGCTTTTCGTTCAGCGTTTGGATCAGATTGTTTTTCTTTCTTATCATTGGCTTGAAGAAAGAAGTAAACGCTCGTCGCAACGAGAACTAAAACGAGGAGAAAATAGAGAATACTTTTTGCTTGCCAACGTCTACGGTGCATATTTAACATTCTTTAACCTTATCTAATTTTTCGACGCGATAAGAAATGCTATGAATCACGCCACTGTCTTCATGCTGGCGGAAGGCTAAGCCACCATCGACATGATTTCGTCGCGTGAATATTAGAATTTACTGATTAACCGCTTGGGTTGACTCTATAGAAAGGTCCATTGTGGACGCCTGCTTTTCTCAGCAAACATTTTTCGGACGAAAATTAATTATCGCATTTTTAGCATTTGCTATTGCAGTCATGGGGTTGGTCGTTGGCTTTGACAAGCGCGCGGACGCTGCGGGGCTGACGTGCGAATGGACAGGCCTCGGCGCAAACAATAATTGGAGTACGGTTGGCAACTGGTCAGATTGTGCAGGAGGCGCTCCTACCGACGGAGACAATCTTTTGTTTACCGTTGATCCGGCGCGCACAACTTCGAACAACAATATTTCTGGGCTCAATCTTGATTCGGTCTTTATCCAAGCGAGTGACATGACGTTCACCGGCAACGCAATTGCGCTCACGTCATCGATTCAAGCTGCACTCTATACCAATGGACAAAACAATGACTGGGGAATTACCACGACGTTTAACGGTTCTGCGAATAGACAAATTTATGCATACTCAGATGGCGACAACACAATCTCAGGAGACGTCATCCTCAACATCACTGGTTCCGGCAACTTTTTCATCGGGAATAACTTTTCTGATACGTCACTCGATATCACTGGAGACATCAGTGGGTCCGTCGCAAACATTGTGTATGCAAACAACGGTGGCGGCGAGGTGATATACAACGGCACTAACTCTTTTACTGCACATGTTGTCTCGGGCAGCCAAGTTACGTGCAACACCGACACATGTTTAGGCGATGCTGCGAACCTTGTAACAATTAATGGCAATCAGATCACATTTAATCCCGTTACATTTGATAATGACATCGAATTCTCTGGCGGCGGTTCCGGATTAGCTTCCTATGGAGCGGTAACTCTTACGGGAGACATAACGATCAATGCATCAACTATCACGCTTTATGCAAATACCGATAGTGATCTGTCCTATTCGGGCGACATTGATGTCAACACATTTAGTGTGTACTTCTTAGGGCCTGGAACTCATACCCAAAACGGTGTGATGAGCGGTTCGGGTGATATCAATGTCGAAGCCACAACCACATTCGCGGGCAACAATACTTTTACGAGTGATATCGAAGTTCAATTTAACGAAACGTTGACAGTTGCGCATAATAATGGCCTCGGCACAACCGCAGGAACAACGACAATTCAAGACCAAGCATCACTTGTTGCAGGAACATCGTTTGGATTGACGACGATTCCCGAAAACATCACAGTCGAAGGAACCGGCGTCAGTGGTTCCGGTGCTATTCAAAAGTTGCAAAGCAACGGATCAGCAACAATCCTCAGTGGAACAATTACATTGAGCGACGACGTGTATTTCTTTGTAGACGGGAACACCGAATTGTCATTCTCCGGCCAGATTACCGGGACAGGAGACATTACTTTTGGAGGCGGTGCTAGTAATGGGCGTGCATCGTACACGGGCACTGTTGCAAATGATTACGACGGGGACACGATCTTAGAAAATCTTTCAAGTCTCACATTGAATAAGTCGGATGATGTTATTGCAGTCCCGGGCGACTTGATCGTTCACGGTGACACTGGACCATCGGTACTCATTCCTTACTCAGATGAACAAATCGCAGACGATTCCCATGTGACGCTCAACGCAGAAAACGCTTCAGCAAATATTTATGCTCCTGTGTTCGTTATCGAAACAATCGGCATGCTTGAAGGAGATGGTGAAGTTCAGCTAGAGAACTCAGCAACAACAATCAAAGTTGGTGCGGATAATTCCAGTGGAGAATTTTCTGGTTCTATCGGCGCGGCCGGTGCAACATTCATAAAAGTAGGATCGGGTGTGTGGACGCTTTCGGGAACTAACAACGCACGCTCGAGCGAATTCGTCAATTATGTTGTCCAAGAAGGAGAGCTGCTCGCAAACTTTTCTGACTCCAGTGGAGAAAATACTCCTTTTTATGTTGATGGTGGCCTCGTAGGTGGAACCGGCATCATTGGAGACACAGAAGTCGTTGATGGAAATGTTGCGCCAGGAAATTCACCCGGCTGTTTGAATCCTGCAAGCCTGACTCTCAATTCTGCAACAACATTGGACATTGAAATAGATGGAGCAACTGCGTGTACTGGATACGACGTCGTTGACGTGGCTGGAGCAGTTGATTTAGGAAGTGCAACGTTAAATGTTGACCTGAGTTACACGCCAGCTCCGGGAACGGTTTTCACGATTGTTCAAGGATCATCCTTGACGGGGACATTCACTGGACATGCGAACAACACAACATTTACAAGTGGATCGACACAATTGACAATTTCGTACACGTCAACAAGTGTTGTCTTAACGGTAGGCGGATCAGCTGAAGGAGTTCCGGCACCAACATCAGCTAACGGTTCTCTTTCTGCAACTGGTATCGCAGCGGGATTGATTGTTACGACTGCACTCATGATGTTGATTGCTGGATTGGTTTTGCGCCGAAGTACGCGTTTCTCATCCTGAGCTAGGCGCAACGGTGAAGCGAAGGATCTCAACCTATTCGCGCTCGAACTCTACGTGTGTCATTCCACTGGGGCTCGATATCGAACGCACCGTATAACCCTGTTCGAGTCCTTCGAGGCCTTCAAATAGTCGTTCTCCTCGACCCAACAAAACCGGCGCGATTGCAAGATGCATGTAGTCCACGAGTCCTGCTGCAAGAAATTCGCGTAGCGATGTTGCTCCACCGCCGATGCGAATATCTAAACCACCGCTAAGTTTTCGAGCTTCGTCCAGAGCTTCTTGTGGTGTGGCATCCATAAAGTAAAAAGTTGTCCCACCATCCATCTCGAGTGGTGGACGTGGATAATGGGTGAGAACAATGCATGGCGTGCCAAAGGGAGGGTGATCGCCCCACCATCCTTTCCACGAATCGTCTGACCAATCACCTCGCTCGGGAGTGAATTTATTGCGACCCATAATCTCTGCACCAATTCCTGGCCCCCACGCAGATGCAAAGTCTTCATCGATTCCTTTTTCGCCTGCTTCTGGTTGGCCGATCATTGCATTGAATGTTTTTGTGGTTTTAAACCAATCCATAATATGACCGCCATGACCAAATGGTGCTTCCAGGCTTTGACCTTCACCGGTGCCAAAACCGTCGAGCGAAATTGTAAAATTATGAACACGAACACGCGACATTGTGCCTCCAATAACGATGTACTAGTGAAATTTAGTCTCACCCGGTTATCCTGTGCGAAGCCAGTGCGTTCGACTATGGATCTTTACTCGCGTGAAGCATCGTCATAAATGGCTTTGGCCGTCAGTAAGCTTTGCGGTACAGATTCCACTTCTATCAAAGACACTTATGAGTACCTATTTCACGCCTCGGTCGAGACTTATTCCTAAATCATTAGCGATCATTACAGCATTCATGATTGCTGTAATGTCTCTAGCTGTCCTCAATGTATCCACAGCAGATGCTGCGCCCGGAACATGCACGTGGACAGGCGCGTCCTCCACGCTATGGAGCACCGCTGGCAACTGGAGCGGTTGCGACAATGCCGGAGTTCCCGAAAATGGCGATATTGTTTCCTTTCCGGCAAGTCCAACAACGACAACAAGTGCCAATGACCTCGTGGGATTAAATCTCAACCGAGTGATCATCAACGGTAGCGGTTACGACATTTCAGGTAACGCTGTACAAACAACTCCCGTCCAACAACAAGCAATTCTCATCGGGGGTGACGACAACGATTACGGTATTGATACAACGGTGAATGCATCCACAACAAAAACAATTTTTACCCAAAACACCAACACTATTTCTGGTGACATCGTTGTAAACGTCACGGGCGGGTCATCAGATTTTTATGTAGGCACCACTGACACGCTTTATATGAATGGTCAAATTTCAGGTTCTGTGGGAAACGACTTTGGCCTCAACACGTATAACGGTGGCGGAACAGTGGCGTACAACGGCGAAAACAGTTTCACAGTAGGCGGAACAATCATTTTGTACTATGAAGCAAACGCAGAATGTGGTGCAGAAAATTGTTTTGGAGATAGCGCCAACGATGTTTCTGTTTATAACGGAGGAAATATTACCCTGACATTTGCGCAAACATTTGCCAATGACATCATCATCGATTCTGGTGGTGGAACCTCTCGATTCCTTGTCGATGCCGGTGACTTTGTGCGTCTCACGGGAAACATTACTATCAACGCATCGGCAACATTCGAAGTTGTGGGGACTTCTCCGGTGTGGTTTGACAGCGATATTGCCATTGCGGAAGATCAAACAATTACCTTTAATGGTTACGCAATGGAAGTATTTGGAATTATTTCTGGAGACGGTAATCTGCATTCCGATGGAATTTTGTTTCTTGATGGTGCAAATACATACACAGGTTTAACAACAGCTTCGTCGACGGGACGCATCTCTGCCGTTCATTCAACAGCGCTCGGATCAACAGATGGCGAAACTATTATGAGCCCGGGCTCGATCTTGTATTTCGAAAGTCCTTCAGGAGCAATCACGAGTTCCGAAGACATCACTCTCGATAGCGCTCCGGGGAATGCGGCGTCGCTCCTCTTTGGGAACCCAAACGATATTACGTTGAACGGAACAATCACGCTTGACGGTGGAGGCCAAATTGGACAAGCGTATGGAACTGGTCACGCGTTTACTATTAACGGCAAAATCACGGGAACTGGAGACCTGACATATTATGGGTCCACAGGTTCTACCCCCATTACTCTCGCTGGAACGATCAGCAATGACTATATTGGCCCAACATTCGTATCAGGCATTCGAGTATTTTCCGAAAAAACAGGTGGCGCGATTTCTGTACCGGGTTATCTCAAGATTGAGAGCCCGAGCTCGCAAGGTGTTTTTGCATCACTCCAAAGCGAACAAATTCACGATGATGCAACTGTTGTAATCGACGGATCTGATTCATTGTTTTCCGTATCCAATACCCGTATAGAAACTGTCGGAATAATTGAGGGTGATGGTCTCCTCAACGCTGCAGGATCAACGTCGCGAATTATTGTCGGTGGTACTGAAGATGGAACCTGGGCCGGTACGACATCGAGCGGCGGAGGGACAATTCAAAAATCGGGAACAGGAACATGGGAGCTCACCGGAACAAATACTGACGCTACTGGCGGGGAGCTCAATTTCGAAGTGAGTGAGGGAGTTTTACTTGTCAATTTTTCCGATGACGAAGGCGCCCATGTCGAATTCGTTGTGAATGGCGGAATACTCAAAGGAACAGCAGAAATTGGCACTATTACCTCCACAGAGGGAACGATTGCCCCGGGTGAATCACCCGGATGCATCGTCTCGAATGGTGCAGTGAACTTGGCAAGTCTCGTGACGTTAGAAATAGAAATGAATGGGACAACCCAGTGCAGCGAATACGACAACCTCACCGCCACCGGTGCTGTTGATCTTGATGGAGCAACACTCGATGTCGATCAACTCAGTAGTTATGTTCCCGCCGTTGGATCGGTATTCACAATTGTCAATGGCGCAAGTGTGACCGGACAATTTGCAGGACTCGCAAACGGCGGAGTCGTCACCGGCACCGACATTTATTTCGTTGTGAACTACACCGCCAACAGCGTGACGCTCACTGCAGTTGCAACACCGCCAGTTACTCCCGAATCGCCTGCAAGCACGACAACCATCGTGGGAGCTTTGCCGGCAACGGGTGCTGCTGTATCGGGTTTTGTTGTCGCGTTGATGTTGATTGGTATTGGAATCGTTTTGATGCGAAGGCGCTACCGCATTCCGTCACGCTGAACACACCTGTCATCCTGATCTAACAATCTGTCATCCTGAGCAAAGCGAAGGCTTTAGCGGATTTCAATGGATAGTTGCTAGAATTGATGAATGGCACAAGGACGTGATGTAACTGATGTTGATCGTTTAATGGCGTGGTTAATAGATCATGTTGATGGAGATGAACAGATACCGCCAGATCTTATTTCCTGTGAAGTGAACGCGGCTTTTGTCAGTGGAAGTGGTTCTTCAACGGATCACCCACGAGTTCCATTGATTCTTGAATACGCTTTAGTGTTCGCAGTGGATCGTGGTTGGGATATTAAAACAACACGAGCTGAATGGTTTAAGCCTGAAGATAGTCAGCTACTCACATTCGCTGCATTTGATGATGGGGAATGCGCGGAAGAATTTATGTCTCAGTTAATGGCGTCCAAAGCTGATGGTGAACCCTTCGAACAATTTTGTTCGCCATGTTTTACAGATGGGGCGTGGATGATGCTCGTCAGTAATGGAACAGCTCTTTTTGTGGCACCCGAGCAAGTACGACATCTCTTCAAAATAAATTGGCCTGAGCTATACCAACAACACAAAGACAGAAGTGGTGAAGGAGAACTTGGATGGACCGATGAACAGATCGTTCAAGTGCAAGCAGTGTTTTCTGGCAACAGGTCGTGGCTGCGTTCTCTTGATCTTGTGAGTGAAGAAGGAACAGGAGTTCGTTTTCACGTCGGCAGCGACACACTCACGCCAGATGAAGATACATTCTCATTCCGTGTTGGCTTCGACAGCGAGAAGATCACACAAGCCGAAGCCGATGCACATGCCATCATCATGGAAGTACAAATTGAGGAAATCACAGGTTCAAGAATTGGTGTACAAGTTTATCCTGTAATAGTTGAACGCGGTTTTGGACGCGAGGATTGAACGAAGTTTTAGCGTTCGAAAGCGTGGTTCATATATCGGGGAAGGCCCTACACATCCCACTGAAAACTCGACTCGTCCCCACGCTCCACAGCCGCAAAGTGTTCATCAACATTACTGAGTTTCTTTAAGCGCTTGCCTGAATCCATGCCTGCAATCACTTTCACTTCTGCAGCTTTGATGGCAATGGCATCATCCAAAATTGCGTCGGCTTCACCCGGGTCTAACACAACAATTCCGTTGGCATCAGACACAATGAAATCACCAGGGTTGATTGTCACTCCCCCAATGTTCACAGGAATTCCCGTTTCACCTTTTTGTTTTGCTGGTCCTGCGTGGGGCACGACAAAGCGAGAGAACACAGGAAAACTACTCTGCGATATATAAGGGATGTCTCGATACCCACCATCAACAATGATTCCCGCAACACCAATGCGTTCAATATCGCGTGCAAAGATCTCGCCCGCATACGCAATGGGAAGAGATCCGCCATCGATCACGAGTACATCATTTTCCTTGAGATCACCCAGAGCATGAAGACCAGCCAAAATATCCGCCTCAGCTTTCACGGTATACGCAAAACCAAACATCACCGGATTCAAAGAGCGACACACGATCTCAGGAGCGACAACTCGCGTTGTTCCTTTACGCGCATCGGCGATGACAGTGGTGTCTATTTGGCGGGCTTTGAGGATAAGCTGTGTTCGGTATAAAGTCATTTAAGGAATCTTCGCAAAATTTCTAATATCGAGCTTGAAGAATAGTTTTCATTTATCGCTACTGATTCATTTAGTTTTGATAGTTGCGAAGCTACTTCCTTAATTGCCGAAGCTACAGGATTATTAGGGTTATTACCGACTGCTTGTTGAGCTTTTTTTGCGAGTTCAAACCATTCTTCCAAATTTTCAATCTTATGATTAATCTCGATTTCGGTCCCACTCGAATCTAGACAAGATCCTTTTATTTCTAACGCAGAAAATTCTGTCACAAAATCCGCTGGTGAGTATGGTGATGGATTATCGCCTACCGTTTTTGGGACGAACCTCTCGTAATCGCGTGCAGCCATCAATGGATTTCTCCACTTGGTCATACGTGAAACTTCATCTTTTTCATCAAAATAGTTTATTTCTAAATCAATATTTACAGCCGGTCCCAGACCGGCATTTTTAATATAAGGAACTAATATCGTTCCACCTTCATATTTTAAAAACAGCCTGATTACTGGCCTTACTGAAGATTCACGAGACAAGCGAGCTTCTTTCAATATTTGATTGGTTGCTCGTACATACAGGAATGTGATAATTACCAAAACTATGGTCGAAATTGCAGAAATGAATGCAGAGGTTTCTTGGGATACTGCCAGAATCATGCAACTTCTCCATCAGCAAAACGCTCAGCCTGTGAAATAACCGCATCGACAGCAGCTTGTTGAAAATCAGGTGGATATCCATACTTCTTAAGTAGCCGCTTTACTTCCACACGGAGTTGTGCACGAACTTGCTCACGAATGCGCCAATCAATATTGGCCGTTGCTTTTATTTTCTCAACGAGCTGTCGAGCAAGCTCCCTAAGAATGTCGTCACCAAGCGCATCGACAGCGGTTTCATGCTGAGCCAGTGCGTCATAAAACGCTCGCTCAGGTGGAGTTAACCCTTCTGCTTCAGTTTCTAAATCATCTGCATGAATTTGTTTACCAATTGCAATCAGTTCCTCAAGAACTTCAACCGATGTAATCATATTATTCAGATAACGTTTCACTGCCGCTTCAAGCATCTCAGAATACTTACGAGATTGAACGATATTTGTATAACGTCGGACTTTGATGTCATCATTTAATAACTTCTTAAGCATCTCAACAGCAATGTTTGTATGTTTCATCCCACGCACTTCAGCTAGAAACTCATCACTCAGAATTGAAACGTCAGGCTTCTTAATTCCTGCAGCAGTGAAAATGTCAATTACATCTTCACTGACTACTGCTTTATCTAAGATTTGCTTAATTGCAGTCTCGACTTCACCAATACTTAATGCACCTTTAGGTTGGAACTTCACAGCAAAAGCTTTTACACCTTCAAAAAAGGCGACTTCATCTTTATGCTCAAGCGCCTCCGACAGCGGCACTGCCAAAGCATAGGCCTTACCTAAAGCGATGACTTCTCGGATCAGCCTCGAAACACCATCTTGTTGTGACATTGCAATATCTAACGCGTTGCGTAGATACCGAAGTTTTTCTCGCGTATCTGCTTTGAGGTATTCCTCTACAGAAAATCCGGGAATGATCCCTCGACAAACGGAGAGTTTTTCATGTAAAACAGCGAGAGCTTCATGCTGGTCGTGCTGCATCTCTCCACGACCACCACCTTGCGTATATGTTTCAAGAGCATTTCTCAGATCACCAGCTATTCCGATGTAATCAACAATCAGTCCACCAGGTTTGTTTTTGAACACACGGTTAACACGAGCAATAGCTTGCATGAGATTGTGTCCATGCATGGGCTTGTCTATATACATAGTGTGAAGAACAGGTGCATCAAAACCAGTAAGCCACATATCTCGCACAATCACGAGGCGTAAGGGGTCGGCTGGGTCACGGAGTCTTTTTGCAAGTCGGTCTTGGTCTGTTTTCTTATAGTTGTGTCCTTGCCAGTTCTCCGGATCAGAGCTAGACGATGTCATGATTACTTTTATTACACCACGATCAATATCTTCATCATGCCATTCAGGACGTATAGCCGTGATTGCGCCATATAGGTCTACCGCTATTCGTCGGCTCATGGCAACAATCATGCCTTTTCCTTCAAATGCGAGTGTTCGCTCTTCAAAATGTTCAATAATATCTTTTGATACATGATTAAGACGATCGGGGTTGCCAACAACTTTTTCTAGCTGTGCCCATTTTGATTTTGTTCTCTCGGATATTTCCTCTTCGTGTCCTTGAAGTATTTCATCGACTTCATCATCGATATCATCTTTAACACTTTCAGCAAGGTGGACTTTTGCAAGCCGTGAGCTGTAATAGATGGGTACGGTTGCTCCGTCATCAACTGCTTGCTTGATGTCATAGACATCGATGTAGTTACCGAATACTGCAGGAGTATTGACATCGTCTTTTTCAACAGGCGTGCCGGTAAAACCTACAAAGCTGGCGTTAGGCAAAGCATCTCGTAGGTATTTGGCGAATCCATATGCGGTGTAAGAACCTTCTTCGGTGTGCTTAATTTTTCCCTTGAATCCGTAGTGGCTGCGGTGTGCTTCGTCTGCGATGACGATGACGTTACGTCGACCACTTAAGAGATCGTGTGCTTCTTGGCCTTCATTCGGCGAGAACTTCTGAAGCGTAGTAAAGATAATCCCACCGCCGGAGACATTGAGCAGTTCTTTAAGTTGCTCTCGGCCTTCTGCCTGCTTTGGATCTTGACGGAGAAGCTGATGACAATCAGAAAATGTTCCAAAGAGTTGTGTATCCAGATCATTTCGATCGGTAACAATAACAATCGTTGGATTATCAAGATTTTGAACAAGTTTTCCTGTGTAGAAAACCATAGAGAGTGATTTACCAGATCCTTGTGTATGCCAAACGACACCGATTTTTCGATCACCTTTTTCCAATGTCGCTCGGATTGTATTTTCCAGTACTTTATTAACAGCAAAGTATTGGTGATATGCAGCAACTTTTTTGACTGTCTTTATCTTCTGCAGTCCAGTTGTTTCATCCTTTGCTGATGTTTTCTCAAAAACAGTAAATGATTTAATCAAGTCAAGAAGCCGCTCTGGGCGGAGCATTCCCGCGATAAGTGTTTCGTATTCAAGTGTTGTTTCGTCTACATTTTCTCCGAATACTGATTTCCATGCAAGAAAGCGTGAGAAATCAGATGTAATTGTCCCAGCTCGTGCTGCAAGACCATCAGAAATAATACAGATGGCGTTGTAAAAGAAGAGCTGAGGGATTGCTCTCTTATAGTTCTGGATCTGGGTGTATGCACTATCGATCGAAGCGTTCTCAGCAAGTGGGCCTTTAAGTTCGAAGAGAACAAGAGGTAATCCGTTGACAAGCAACACAACATCAGGTCGTTTTGTTTTTCTATTCGATACCGTGAACTGATTTGTAACAACAAAGGTATTATTTTCTGGATTTTCCCAATCAATAAACTGCACGTAGCGGCCGCGCTGTTCATCGCAGACTCGAACTTCAACAGAATATCCTTCTGTTAAATACATATGAAACGTTTCATTTGCTAAAACTATATCGTCTTCATAGATTTTGAGGATTGAATCGATTGCTTCAGTCTGGGACTCAAGAGGAATATCTGAATTGAACTTTGCAACTGCATTTCTAAGTTCATCAAGACAAATCACATTCGTCGGATCGAAATTACGCTCAGCTTCAACTACGTCACAATTTTTATAGGTCCATCCAAGTTCTTTGAGGGTCTCAACAACGGCTTCGGATTCAAAAGTTAGTTCATTCATCAGCTCCACCCGAATTCTGGCTTTGCTCGCTTTCAGCAATTTCAATGACATTATGCATTGCTTTAAAAAAGTAGTCATTGACAACTTCCGGCTTCAAAGGTTTGCCCGTTGTGAATGTTAGGTAGCTCAATACAAAGCCAATGAAGTGAGCTAACGCACTCTCTGGGTAGTGGGAGTGGTTTTTATGGCCATATGACACATGTTCTGGACGGACACGATGTGTTGTGATCTCTGATTTTTCATCCTCGGATTCGTTTTCAACTTGAGTGCGCGTCGTCATCAGGAACCCATCAAGTGACCAGATAATATCTAGCGGTGCAGAATATTCAGCTATCTTTTCTTTGACCTTTGCTTCTAATCGGCAACAAGCATCAGAATCAGACTCTGTTATTTCTTCATCAATCAACTCAATATCAGAGGCAAAACGGTGAGCAATCACACCCACTAAAGGGTTAGATCTACATGGAGAACTCAAGCTATTTCCCAGACCAATTCCATCAGTCATGGTACAAGTATTATCATTTTTTGTTAAGCCTGTACTTTTAACAATATTTGCAATCTGCTCGATTCCCTCGCTTACAGGATCGTAACTTCTACCATTTTTAAAACTACGTTTGATCTCAAAAACTGCACACACTGATTCTGCACAAACAATCTCAACTCCTGAACCAAATCTAGCTAATGGAGGATAAGTTTTGTCAACAACGATTACGTCAACTTGTGGAATGTTTTTGTTTGTTTCGCATACTTCTCGATCAACGATGTATCCCGTCACGACGCGAAAGCGACCGGGTAAATAGCGAGAAAGTAAATCTCTGATAATTATTTCTGCTTCTGCTCCTGAATCATTACCACTATTAATACCAGTTCCGGATTCATCTCTCAAAAATAACTGTGTGGACGCGCTCAGGGCGGACAATTCCTTATAATATGCTGAAAATATTTCACTAACAATTGCCATACAATCTCGGTTCTCTTAATAAATACTTTTAATAACTTTGTCAACTCCAGATATTAAATCTTTAATCTCTTCTGTCGTTGGGTCTTCTCTATGCGCATGATCACACTTATTACGGAGATCTCCGAGCATTTCAATATGACGAGACTGGGCTTGATCGATGACGGAATTCTTTTTTAGCTCAACGTTATACACATTTATAGTCGGGTTCTTCTTCGCAATTGTAATTTTATACTTTATGGCGACACTCTTTAAATGGGTCTCTAGGACAACTCCGGCAACAGCTCCAGCAGCACGTAAATATCCATTTTCGGCAAGATGCGTTGCCGCATCAAGTTCATTATCAAACAAATCAGCCTGTACCATTTCAGCAATTTCAAATAAACGCCCGTTAATTGCTGTCATTGTCGCTCTTAGAATGCCGAGTTGAGAAGTGTATAGGGATAGAAGTTTGTCATGTTGTTTTGGTGCCATATCCATTAAATCTTGTAATGGTGAGTTCATAGGAATAGATGCCTCTCCTAGCAACTTCTGAATTGAATCACCTTTTTCCCGATAATAATAATGTTGAAAATCTTCGAATCTTAGTGGCATGACATCTCGCACAACATGGCAGGCTTCGCTGTACCATTCTTCATAGCCTTCTCGAAATGTTTCTACAGGACCTTCTACACTTCTGAGCGCTGACGCCAGCTGTGTACCTGTTTCTACCAGCCGATCTAGCTCATTTGATATTGAATTTCGCAAATTTACGTTATGATCGACCATTATGCGGCCCTCAGATGCCAAAAATGAAACATGTTTATTTTTATGCTGATGGCGCTTCGATGGAAGTTATGATAATTACTAGATCCTTGAATCACATCAAACTCCTCATACACAACTCTTTTATTTGACTCAATACCTTCATCGTTGCACTATTTTCCTGCATGGAATTAACGCATGAAGATATTTGTAAGTACATTTCAATCGTTCCAATATTTATCTGAGTGCGCTTCAATAAATCTATGTTTAAACCAGGAACAGCGCTATCTTCACTGGAATCAGCTAGCTTGTTTGCGGTTAGGGCTACATATAAATATTCGATGGGATAACGAGATGCTGACTCTTGTATATAGAAGGTTGTATCAATAGGAAAAAATGGAGAAGCACTAAAGAATACGCTTCCAACATTTCCTTTGCGTCCAACAACGATTCCCTTCTCTTTTATCAATGGGCTTTGGTGTGCACCTACAATTCCACTAGAACCAAAAACAGGAAAACCTTTTCCAGTTCTCTCTATTGATGTTAGAGACTTACCGTATTTAACATCGCAAACATCAGATAACGAAACAACATCAGTCTCCTGGCCACAATAGAGGGAATTAGATAACGATTCGAGCGTTTTGTTTTGAGCGCGGAGGAGTTCGATTTTTTCGTCGAAGACGAAGAAGAGATCGGAAATTTGTTTTTGGATGTGGAGCGGAGGAAGTCGTAATTTTGTTTTCAATAACTCTGATTGTTTAATGCCAGAAACTGTTGAACCTGACTCACGACTTTTTAGCTGGTGTTGATAAAAATTACTATCGATAAAATAGTTGAAAAATCTGGGATCTAACTTTTGTTTATTCGTTCGAATACCGAATATCCTTTGGCTCAACACTATTTTTTCATCAGAATTCCAAATAATATGTTCACCAAGTGGCGCTTCCGAAGTTAATAGAACGTCTCCTCGTTCAACTTCAACTTTCATCCATTTTCTATAAAGATACTCGGGCAAGATATTCATCTGATCTTCGTTTACGAGAGAACCCGCCTTAATCGTCTTGGCAGAAACCGCTCGATAGCCTTCGTTTGCCCAGTCGCCCCCCAGCTTTTTTGGGGTTAAACCACGGTGATCAATAATTAGATCAATAGCATCAGCTAAAAGAACTTCTTCCCAGTCCTTTTTTGCATCGGGATCGTCTCGAAGAATCGCGATGAGTTCATCAGATACTTCGCTGCCTAATGGTGAATTGTCTATATTTTCTTCAAGTTGATCAAGAACATCAGACGTCATTCGATTATGACTCCAATCTTGGCAAGTTGTTTTTTTATCTCAAGGTTCAGTTCTGCTTCTTTTTTCATTTGTTCGGAAAGTTCTTTTGCAAGCTCTGCAATTTTTTCTTCGAATGAGATTCCGTCATCTTTTTCGTCTGGGATACCGACATATCGGCCTGGAGTTAAAACAAAACCGTGTTTCTCTATTTCTTCGAGATCTGCAGATTTACAGAAACCTTTTTCGTCCTGGTAACTTTTATCTTCTGTTTTCCATGCATGATATGTATCAGAAATCTTTTTGAGATCATCATCAGAAAAATCTCGATGTGTACGATCAATCATAAAACCAAGCTCAGATGCATCTATAAATAGAGTCTCTTTGGGTCGTGGCGATAACTTCGAGATGAACCACAGACATGCAGGAATGCCTGTGTTATAGAAAAGTTGCTTAGGAAGCGCAACAATACAGTCAATCATTCCTGCTTCGACGAGCTTGCGGCGAATGTCTCCCTCTCCACCGCTATTAGAAGACAGCGAACCGTTCGCGAGCACAAGCGCGAGCGTGCCGTTGGGTGCGAGGTGGTAAATCATGTGTTGCATCCACGCATAGTTGGCACTGTTCTTTGGTGGCATACCGTATGTGAAGCGAGGATCGTCGGTTAGGACTTCTGCTCCCCATTCCTTCTGGTTAAAGGGAGGGTTAGCGAGGATATAGTCAGCGCGCAGGTCGGGAAGTTCGTCGTTGAGGAACGATCCTTCGTTGTTCCATTTGATCTGACTTCCGTCGATTCCACGAATGGCGAGGTTCATACGACAGAGCCGGTGGGTAGTGTGGTTGGATTCTTGACCGTAGATAGAGATGTCTTGGACTTTTCCTTGGTGGGATTCGACAAACTTTTCACTCATGATGAACATGCCGCCCGAACCACAACATGGATCGTAGATACGACCCTTGTATGGCTCGACCATTTCAGTCATGAGTTTGACGATGGAACGTGGCGTGTAGAACTGTCCGCCCTTTTTACCTTCGGCTGCTGCGAACTCGCCGAGGAAATATTCGTATACACGACCGAGAATGTCTTTTGATTTTGCTGCTTCTGTACCAACCGCGATATTACCGATGAGATCGATGAGTCCGCCGAGAGCTGCTTTGTCTAAGTTTTGGCGTGCATAAACTTTGGGAAGGATGCCTTTGAGTGTCGGGTTCTCTGCTTCAATGAGATCCATTGCATCATCAAGAGTTTTACCGATTTCAGGTTTTTTCGATTCTGCGAAGATGTGCGAATAACGGGCTTGGGCTGGAACCCAGAAAGTGTTGCGTGCTGCGTATTCGTCGCGGTCTTCGGGGTCGGCGTAATTCTTTTTTGCATCTACTGTGCTGAGCTCGTCGTAAACGACTTGGAATGAATCAGAGATATATTTAAGGAAGATCAGCCCAAGGACTACATGCTTGTATTCTGCAGCGTCAATGTTCTTACGGAGCTTGTCGGCAGCTTTGAAGAGCTGCTGTTCAAACGGGGCATCAGGCTTGGTTTTCTTCGGTTTTGGTCCAGCTTTAGAAGCCTTCTCTTGTACCTGTTTTTCTTGTGTTGTCATCAATTTTGCCTTTAAAGAAGATCAGGCCCATAGGCTACCATTTAGGTACGACATTTCTCCTGAGCCACAAAGGACCTTATGACAAACTACTTCCGTCTCTACCTTGGCAAGGCTAACTCCAATGCTGCAGAAGCGCTGGCCGGCAACTTTATCGGCGTCGATTACAACATTCACGTTGACCTGACAGGAAAGTTGCCAGACACATGGCAAGAGTTCAACAAAGAGTTCATTCCCGTCTATTTGGACGCGAATCCAGAAAAGGGTAATCGCGCTGCCGGCCTCGCGTGTGGCGCAATTTGGACCGTCGCAAAGTGGTTAGAAGCTGGTGACATCGTTCTTTCCCCTGATGGTCAGGGAAGCTACATGGTCGGAGAAGTTGTCGGCGACTATTACTATGCACCTGGAGAAGCTCTTTTTCATCGTCGTGAAGTGAAGTGGTTTTCGACTATTGATAAGGAAAAGATGAGCGAGCAGCTGCAAAGCTCTTGTGCTTCAATGTCCACTGGTTGTGACATAACAAAATATCAGAACGAACTTGAACGACTTATATATAACCAAGACGTCAAGCTCACTACTTCTGATCCTGAAATTCTGGACGTCAAACGTTTTGCACTTGAAAGCCAGCTCGAGAATTTTTTGGTCGAGAACTGGGAAGCAACAGAACTTTGTCGCGAATACAACATATTTATTGATGAACAGAACCAAATCGGCAAACAGTACATGACTGAAACCGGACCTCTTGACATACTTGCCATCAGCAAAGATGAGAAAACATTCCTCGTGATTGAATTGAAAAAGGGTCGCTCCGATGACGCTGTTGTGGGTCAAGTGCAACGCTACATGGGATGGGTGAAGGAAAATCTTGCTACGAATGGGGAATCAGTAAAAGGGCTTATTGTAACTTCGGAAGATAGCAAAAAAGTTCGTTATGCCCTCAAAGTTGTTCCTGATGTTACCTTCATGACATACGAAGTGAACTTCACACTTAACACAGTGGTTTAATAGAGGGTCTATGAACACAGGAAAATCAATTCGCCTCTTCTTGGAAGACGGGACACCGGGTGGTCTTATTTCGGCTGAAATCGGAAACTGGACTGGCCGTGTAGTGACTGCGCCACGGTCTGATCTCGCAAAACTACTCAAGCGTCCCGAAGCACAAGGACCAGGAATATATATTCTTCTTGGAGAAGATCCTGAAAAACTCGGTGGAGAAATCGCATACGTCGGCGAAGCCGAAAATATCAGTAAAAGACTTCCACAACATAGTCGAAATGAAGATTCCGGAGGAAAAGATTTTTGGAACAAAGCTATTGTCCTCACAAGTAAAGATAACAATCTCACAAAGGCGCATGTACGTTATCTTGAAAGTCGAATCATCGAACTTGCAAAACAAGCAGAACGATCAGCACTTGAAAACTCAACAGCACCACCCCTTCCTTCTCTCCCTGAAGCAGATGTTTCTGACATGGAATATTTTTTAATGCAGCTCAAAATCATCTTGCCCATTTTGAATGTTAACCTCTTGCGTTCTCGAACACGTTCAGACAAGAATCAAAAAGAGAGCTTTACAACATCTAACGCGCTCTCCCCCATACTTGAACTTGAAATCAAAAAAGACAAAATTACAGCACAAGCACAAGAAATCGACGGAGAGTTCACTGTATTTAAAGGTTCACATGCCCGCAGGCAATGGAAAGGCGTTGGTACTAACTACATATACTTGAGAGAACGCTTAGAAGCCGATGGATCAATCCGCATTCCACAGGATGGTGCTGCTGTTTTTGAGCGGGATGTTGTTTTCGCTAGCCCTTCGGCAGCTGCCGCAGTTATCACAGGAAGAAATGCAAACGGCAGAAAATCTTGGAAAGACCCCCTCACAAATTTAACTTTTGGAGAATGGCAAGATAAAGGTTTAGATTCTGAAGAATAATCTTCAGAATCACTATTGAATTGCCTTCTCGATAAACTTTCGCCTCTTCAAAACCGTCAAACACATCAGACCCACCACAGTCAAAATAACTGCATACATAAACTCTGTTCGCAACTCTTGTCCCGTCGCCGCAAGTGTTCCACTCACTGGCGCGGGAACAACTTCTGTAGCAACCGGGGGTGCATATGCCAAACCTGCAGGATCAAAAATGATGCCATCGGTTTCAATGGCATCATCGTATTCACCATTGTCAGTAATCGAATAGGTGAGCTTGACCGCGTTTTGTCCTCCGATGACAACATCGGTAATGCTTGCGCCGAGGAGGGTTTGAGCAATGCCCGTGGAGTCTTTGATTTTTCTACCAATGAAATCTTGCGCATACATATCGAGGCCGTAATAATACTGACGGATTGTTACTGTCTCGCCGCCATCTCCACAATCAATTTGGAATACCAACAAACCACCGGGGTAATCATAATCAGCGTCTTGGTGTGAGTATTGCGATTCTTTCACCGTTGCGGAGAATTGGTTTTCGCACGCCTGTGGGAATTCCAGTACAACATAGGAACCGTCATCCAATTGACTATTGCGCATGGACACAACATTGTCTTGATCCACATCGGGGGTTCCGTCGTTGTTGGCATCTCCGTCGTTTGGTCCTTGCATTTCAATGAGTTCGGTTTCGTTGGGTACGTCTTCGTTGATGTTATTTATTAAGTATGGATAACCATCGTTGGTGAACGGATTGATTGCCCAGATGTCTTCGAAGTCCCAATCGACAAAAGTGTCTTCGCTCTTCATGACTGATGTTGATTTACCAACGGCATGCGTGGGATCGAGATCGCCCGGCTCGCCAATTCCTGTTGTATCGACATCCCAATATGAATGATCGCTAAATGGCCCTGCCGTATCGGGAAATAATCCGCCCACCACAGCCTCATCGCCCGTAGCAGTTACCTCTCCGGTGCCATAGAGAAAACTAACGGGGTTATTATTTCCAAAAGCTGCACCAAACGAACCAACTTGTGTCGGTGCTGTTGCGTCTCCGCGCGCATAAGAATTAGTAATACTATTTTGATCGGAATAACCAACAAATCCACCAGCAAAATCGGTTGTCGCTTCTACATCACCCGTTGCAAAATCTCTTTCGTACGTACCGCCGACGGAACCTCCGACGAGTCCTCCACAAAAGCGTATGCATTCGACGTCACCCGTTGCAAAAGAATTCCTTACTGTAGTTGATGATGATGCTAAACCAATGAGGCCCCCAACATTTTCATTTCCTTCGACGTCACCTGTGGCAGAACTATCTTCAATAAGTGGTCCTGCACCTTCGTTCGAACCAACGAGACCACCCACAAAATGTGAATCTGCTTCGACGTGAACGTTGGTACTGGAATCGTGGATATAACCACCGTTATTGATACCAACCAGACCACCGACACTTTGTCCGCCACCAACATTTCCTTGGACATGAACGCCATCAATTTCTCCTGCCGAAGCACCAGCTACCCCACCGACAGTTTGATATCCAAGAAGAAAGATGTCGAAGTTAGTAAAGCTCAGGTTTTTCACGACACCGCCCGAACCGATGCTGCGAAAGAACCCCATAACCCCAATACCGTTGTCGCCGATTTGAATGCCATCGATCGTGTGATCTTGCCCGTCGAGATTTCCGGTGAATGAATTTTCAATGGCAGTCCACATGCCCGTACATGTGATGTCTGTTGTGATTTCGAAATAATCGTCCGGGTGTGTGTTGAGCAATTCAAGATCGCCACATGAACTCAGTTGTCTCGGATTGTCTGAATCTCCGAGTGCTGCAAATGCACTTGTTGCGAAACTCAACGATCCCGCAAAAGTGCAGATAAAAACAAGAGTAATAAGTAATACGATTTTCTTCACGTTGAGACCCCGATTGTTATATACATCATAGTGATAGGGGGAGCAGGCAGAATGCGACTGAAACAGGAGCCTGGGACGGAATGAACCACCAATTGCTAGGATATCGACCCTCATGGATGATCGAGCACTCCCCACTACAACGGACCTCCCCCGATCGTTTGATGCAATTAGTCCTACGGCTCTTCTCACTGCGCATGGTCGCAGGTTTAGTAATATTGAATTTGCTGAAGAAATGTGTCGGGAGCTGGAACGACATGGTCCGGTGGATGCGCTGGGTGCTTCTCAATATCTTGCAACGCGACTCGAGACACGTCACATTCTTGTCGATGAACTTCTTCGTCGCACCGATCACCCACAAGTTTTGGAAGTTGCTGCGGGTTACGACACACGTGGAATGAGTTGGGCGCTTCGTCATCTTGGACGCTACGTTGAACTCGACAGGAAACCTGTGAGCACAATGAAACAATCCATCGTCGAAAAAATTCAACCGGACGGAATTTCCAATCTCCATTTTGTATCAGGAGATGCACTCAACTCAGACGACCTCAATCGCGCAGCTGCACTGATGCATCCTCATCATGAAATTGCCGTTATCGCCGAAGGTCTCATGATGTATCTGAGTCCTGATGAACGCGCGCAACTCGCTTCGCATATGCGTGCACTTCTTCTTCAGCGTGGAGGAACATGGATCACACCCGACATTGTGCTTCGAGAAATGTTGGACGATCCCTTTGTCACCCCGAGGGGAAAGATGGAACAAGTCCGCGATGTCACGCAATCTGATCTTTACGGCCACGCATACTCAACCGTTGACGAAGCACAACAATTTTTTTGGGACTTAGGTTTCACCGTCGATGTCTTCCCTTTTTCCATTGCGGAAGTTGCGCTCACTTCTCGAGCACGACTCGGCCTCTCCCAAGACGACGTTCATCGTGCAAATCAGTATTCAAATGCATTTGTTTTGACGGCGCGCCCGTAAGAGATCCTTCGCTTCGCTCAGGATGACGAAGGGTGCTCTGAATGACGCGAGGAGACGCTCTAGCGATCCGGAGTTTGACCCTGCTCCGGAGGAGTCTGTTCCAATCGGAACGGAATTCTCATAACACCAATCAACGTCTCGTCATCCGAAGGAAGAATATCGAAAAATTCGAGACCTACTGCGTCTTGCAACGAGTCACGCAAACCGTCTATTTGGTCGAAAGCTTCATCTGTGGAAGTGAATTTGGAAACGTCTGGATATACAAGAAGAATAGTTACTCTCCCTTCTGGCCCATCAATATCAACTGCACGAACACCGAGAAAAATGTCAACAGAACTAAGGGCATCGTTGAAATGCGCGACTTGCCAATCTTGAAGAGTATGGTCAAAAAATTCTGTCGGGGGTTCTAGTTCTACAAGTTCTTTCTCGACCGGAAATTGCTCAAGAAATTGTAAGCGCCGAATCATCCAACCGTGTTCGATAAAAATGGGTGGTGCACTATCAAAATACAAGTGAAACCATGTATCAGGATCAGAATACTGTTCCAATACCGCCAGAATTTCTGCACTCGTCTTGGGCTCATATTTCGAACCTTGAAACTGCGGTTTTCCATTTGAAGGATCTTTTGTATGTAGAACGACGGTAGGAATGGACTCGACGGCCTCGCGATCAGCTCGATTTGCAAAACCCAAACCTAGTCTGCGAGTAAGACCCTCAGTAACACCATTTGCAATAATAATATTGCCGTCTTCACAGAGACACCAGAAAGGTTCTGATTCCAATCTTTCATGGAGTTCAGTAAGGTCGCCTGGGACTGGTGCATGTTGGCCGAAAAGTTTGACCAAAGCAGATTCTGCTGGATTGATTCCTGTGTTCGTCATATTTTCATCCTTAAAGTGATTGAACAACGATAACAGTTGCGTCTATTTATGGTCAATATCACTATCGAAGTGGTTTTATCATTTACCCAATGCAAGTGATTTTATTGTAACCATTGTGCACTTCACATCAGGCGCATTCGAATGAGTTGGATCAGGAGCATTGGCTACCGTCATAGCTAACACAGTACCGGGCGCCGAATCTCGATCGATTGCATCGGTGCGACTTGGTTCGATGGGTACATCGGGTTCGTCTGGAGATGCGGGGTCACCATTTTCCATTTCTGAAGTGATGTGAATGGCATTGAGGTATGGCTGACCTTCACCGACCGCTTTACCATTAGCCAAGTTGCCGTTCAAAAGTCTGTGATCACTACCTGATCCAAGGATGACAGTCACTGTCGCGCCAAAGTCCGGAGTAGTTAATGGCCGATCTCCGTAAGATGCAGCCTCGGGAAGATCGGAACCGCGGGTTGCAATATATCCCGTCAATGTGTCGTCGGACTCAATGATTGTGATGTCAGATATAGGAATTTCATCTGGACCCTTCGGTTGATCACGGTCGACAACGAGACCAACTTTAGAATTTCCAGACGGAAGTTCGACAGAAACTTCGTCGACAGTTGATCCACCCGGGATTACAGCAGCCGTTGTAAGAAGTAGACCAGATCCATTGGACGTGAGCCTTTTTTCACCGTCTGCATTGAATGCAACCGCGAGGACTGCATTAGGAGTGACAGGAAAACCATCTTCGTCGAGATAAGTTGCTGTGTCGAGGAGATCAGGACCACCACACGCTATTGACAGTGCAATCTCGTTTTTCTCATCTGCTAATGATGGTTCCGTTGTTTCATCTTCGCGCGATGGGTCGGTACTGTCTGATCTGCTCGAGCCACCAAAACTGCAAGCCGTCCCAGAAGCAACCGCGATTGCACTGGCTACGAATAAAGCTACTTTTTGTCTGCCGGTAGTCATAGGGTTCCTTCCCCATCAAAGTTAGAACTACCAGTTTAGGTGAAATGTCCGTTTCGTGCAACTAGTCCAGCTCACAAGCCCTTAAAACTAAGAGTCTTACTGGATCCACGAGACCATAGCCTTTTGACCGATTGCCGCTAAAGGGCATAAAATGGACAGCCTGCTCAATACCTAGGGATCCCATGACACGAAGTCGCACAACAGATGAAGAATTGAGTCAGCTTACAGGGATACCTGCAAAAGAAATCCGAGCGCGCATTGATTATTTCGATCACCGATTTAAAAAATCGAACGAAAAACTTTATCGCTTACATTATTTGATATCGGGAAAATCGCGCCGCCTCAATTATCGACTCGCGAAATATCCAAAACTTGCACATGCACTTGTCCCTTTCTTAGTAGGGGTCGGGGGTAGCGTCGCAGTATTTTCTCTCACACTAGTACCGATGTGTTTAGCGACGTATTCTCTTCCGGTGGTTCTTCTCCCGATCACCGGTGCAATCTTAGGATCCACCTTGGCGGGTTATATGGGAAGTCGCAACGAGAACTTCATGGGAGTAATAACTTCATGGCGTATAAAGCAATTAGAAAAAATAAACGAAACTCGATCACTTCATCGCCCAGACTATGGTCCAGATCTTTTTCTACAAGATAGCTTTCTTTCAATAACGAACGACCGATTGCTCGCAGCTACGAAAGAAAAGCCAAGTCGGCTATCGATCTTTGCCACCGCAATAATTGACGATGTAAAAACATCACTTTCATTATTGGCTGATCGTATTTTCACATCTCGGTATCACAAGCCGATTGTCAAAGTGCGTGATTTTGATCTCGTCGTCAGACGGGTACAAGATGAATTCCATCACCCCTATTCACCTGCGTTCCGCGATGCAACGTATAAAGGTATTCGATGGGTTGACGAGCTTCTCATCAAACTTGCGTATAGCCCAGATCCCGATGCACCAACTAAAGGTGAAGCTTTGAGAATGAAGATCAGCCGTGAGTTGAGAAAAGAGCTGCATGACTTCAAATCTGACGTTATCAATATGGCTCACCCCGCGCACAATGGTGGATGGCCGGTAGACGAAGTGGGCGCACTCGAAAAGATGATGATCGAAACTATCGATGACGCAACAGCACGTGAATTGCTTTCTAATGTGGGACTTCCCCCCACCCCTCCTCAACCCTCGAACGGTGGACACGTTTTTGCATTGCGCCGTATGCATAGAGCGCCCAAGCACGACTTCGTGCCGATGCAATAGTGTTCGATTTCTGAGTCGACTCGTTACAAAAACGATTGCTTTGTTGACTCTATTGTTGCTTGTCGTATGCAATCTGCAATGAGACAATAAAAGTTCTATGACCGATCTGTCTGTTGCGCGAGAACCAAATCGTCCTATCGCACCCAGCTCGCCGGTTGTAGATTCGTCCCTCGATGTAGATCCTGCCATCGTTAATGATTTTCTTGATCGACATCACATGAAATTCGACTCGATGACAGGTGACAACCTCCGAGAACGTCAAGCGGTCCTTCGATATTTAGCTGAAATCGATTTCCGCCGCTATGCACTCGATCCAAAATCACCTGGGGAAGTTCTCGAAGAGGAACTACTTGACTCAATGACGTATCGACTTGCCTGGGAACTTTACAGGGCACCCGACGTTGTTACAATCGATCCTGTACGAGGAACGGCAGTCAGTAGAACCCTAACTGATGCGCAAGAGAGGGAACAACGACACTACTTTGGAAAACTTTGCGACGGAGACCTAACTGGATTACGACTTGCGATTGCTGGTGAAGAAGTACACCGTTCAGTTCAAGAAGTGCCGGCACTGAGAATTGTCCCCGTTCCATGGAGACCAGAAACAATCCGCAAAATGATGGGGTCGCAGAAAGACGACATGCCCACGGCACTGGCCTCAACAGGCCAAGCCATAATACAGCTATATAAAATCGATGAACTTGATGTCTATCTTGTTGCTTCCGGAAATCATCGCATCCTCGGACATCAATGGGCAGGAGAGGAAACAATCGAAGCAGAAGTATCAACGCGACGGCTTGAACTCAACGATGTGAGGATCAATAACAATATTCTTTCTTACCGATCTTCCTCCGATGGAACGTGGGAAAACGGACCGCATTCGTTAATGTCTCGTGCAGACCGTCTGGTTGCAAAAGCCCTCGACATTCCCGAAGTCGGACGCTCGCTCGGCTGACGCTTATTCTGAGGTTATTTCCTCATACGTATCACAGTTATTCCATGCCATCATTCCTAGAACAAGAGCGTCAAAGTCTTCTGTAGCAAGAAATGATTTCGGATTTTCTTCTATGACGTCCGCGATTGCTGATTTCAATTGGTTTCTATCGAATGTACACAACATGAGATCGTAATCGTCGAGAGCAACGTGTTTTTTTATTTTTTTGTCCGTGGAAATAAATGCAGTTACATAGAAGTTGCCGTCGGGTCCGTCGGGCGCGCATTCAATAATAAGAATTGTTCCTTCGTCAATTTTTTTGCTTCCAACAATTGACGCATAGTCATCGAAACCATCGCGTTGACTACACATTTCATTTGGCTTGATGCCAAGTTCATTTCCGAGTGCTTTAAGTGCGGGAGTTTGGTCCATCACACTCATCACATCCACACCTTGATCTTTTTCCGGAGCGACGAGAGTTAATTTTTCATCTTCGTAACTCAGACGAAAATTTCGGAAGAGATAACCTGAGCCAAGTTCAGGAGTGTAGCGATCATAAGTATCAAGTGCGATGTTGGCCGTAAAACTTTTCGGCGGCGTTGCCACTTTATCTTCAGAACATGCCACACTGACAACGAGTACTAAGACAATTGATAAAACAACAAGAGCTTTCTTCATGAAACAATCTTACAGGTGTGTTCGGTAGAGATTCTTCGCTTCGATCTGAATGACGCGGTTGAGATTCCTTATGATGCGGGGTTTATCCGGCTTTGGCGTACTTTTTGTGCAAACGCGTGAAGTCGGAAACATACTGATTATTCAGCTTCTGCGCGACGGACGTGTCAAGAACCTTTTTAGAGACCTTAAAGAACTCGTCTTCCTCTTCTTTCATATGATGGCGCACATCTTTCGTCAGCTCTTTTGCTTTTTCGAGAAATGCCTTGCCTTTAACATCTAGTTTTTTCATGTCTTCGATAAGATCATGCGCTTCCTCGTGTTCATGTGACCCATGACGTGCAGGCTCGAGGCCTTTGTCGTCCATGAGGACGGGAGAATACAAGAAACGTTCTTCTGCTCCTGCATGAGCTTCCAACTCAGCTGCGAAATCCTTGAATACTTTTTCGCGAACATCATCGGGGGTGCGCGACGAAGTCAGTTCGGTCATCAACCCGCGTAAATGTTCGTGGTGTTCAAGTATCGAATCATAAATGGTTGCCATTGGTTTCTCCTTGGTTGGTCTGCACTAACTTATGGGGGAAATGAGAAAAGGTCTGTAAAATATTTCGCTATGGCCACTATGCGCAGTGATTTTTTCAACGTTATTGTCGTACCCCTCGAATAGATTGTGTTCATAGCTGAATAAGTAGTCAGGAAAATGAGGTTAAACAATGACAAAACGATGCAGTTGGGCTGAATCCAACGAACTATTTCTTCCCTATCACGACAAGGAATGGGGTGTTGTTTCACACAACGATCGTTACCTATTTGAATTACTCAATCTCGAGGGTGCTCAAGCTGGCTTGAGTTGGCTTACCGTACTCCAAAAGCGTGCGCGTTATAAGAAGGTCTTTGACAACTTCGATGCCAAGAAGGTCGCAAAATATACCGCTGCCAAACGCCGTGTACTCTTGAAAGACGAAGGAATTATTCGTAACCGCTTGAAAATAAACGCGGCCATCGAAAACGCAAAGGCATTCCTCCTTGTTCAAAAAGAATATGGAAGTTTCGATGCATATATCTGGAGTTTTGTCGACGGCAAACCGCTCACCCGTCGACAATCAAAGCGCGCGGTTGCGATCAGTGCAGAAATGAGCAAAGCATTAAAGAAACGCGGCTTCAAATTTGTTGGTCCGACAATATGTTATGCGTTTATGCAAGCAGTGGGAATGATCAATGATCACTCACCTCAATGCTATAGAGCGAAAGAGCTGGCGTGAATTATAAAATCACGCCAAGCAATTTCTTGTGTAACAGTTAAGAGTCCGAATCTGTTTCAGTTACGTTAACTGTAAGGTACATCGTATCTGAGTAGTAATCATAATCGTCGTCGTAGTAGTCGTCATCGTATTCGTCGTCGTAGCTGTAATCGCCAGATTCTGTGTAACCATCCACCTCGACGGTATACGGTCCACACTCGAGAGTGAATGTATCGTCCTCATCGTAGAGATTTTCCACGTCTTGCGCATCGTCTTCATCGCATCCGATGGAATCAACAAACGAACCAACGTCTTCGTAGACGCTTGAGTCACATTCAGTATCGTATTCACATGTGTAATCGATTGTGACATACTTTTTGTCACCGTAAATATCGATACTGCCATAATCGCTATCTGTACTGATAGTTTCTTCTGCTTTTTCTTTCAGGTTTACCTTGTTATCAGAGCTTGTGAGATTGACAATCAGCAAAATAAGACCAGCGACAATCAAAACCACAACACTGCTGACAACACAGGCAATGATGAGCTTTTTGTCACTCGTAAGACCGGCGTTTTTGCTTTCGTCTGCATCCCCTGCGGCTTTTTCGCTCGCCGAAGTTGCATCCACTTTTTTCGGAGCAGCATCTGCATTAAAGCTGCCTATAAGTGAAACATATTTTCGTGCGATAAGGAAAATGAGAACTGTTCCTGCTGCCGCGAAAAAGAATGAAACAAAAAGTCGCCAGTCCTTTGGATATGAACTATCAATATGGAGACTGACATAACCGAACCATGAATACGATAAGGCAATAAGGTTTAATGCAAGGAGTGCAGCGACGCGTCGTATTGCTCCGAAGAAACAGAACGCGCCTGTAACAGCAATTGCAATAAGTAATCCGAAGGTTTCTACACCCTGGGCAGTTAAGAACATGTCTGCTGTCTTATACAGCGAGTCGTCGCCACCGTATTCATACAATGCGGTAGAGAAAATCACGAAAATAATTGCAATTGTCGACAACACAAAACAAATGAGCTCTAATACTTTGTCTTTGCTAAATACTTTTACTTTTTCAAACGGGCTTCGTATGAGAGAAAGAATTGCAATAGTCATGAGTACGAGATAAAAAGGAAGTTGAGTGAGACCGTGTTTCCAATTGGACTCGGCAGCTATTGCATCAAATGATCGGAAAACATTAAGCGTTGAATAAACAAAAGTAAAAGTGATGAGGCCTTGTGCAATGCCGTCAGCAATTTCTGACTTCTTTGTTAAAAAAACTCCGATCAACAACAGGAGTAGAGGTAATCCACCAATTGTCCAGACAGGAAACGGAGAGCCGTAAGCACTAGATGTCAGGCTATACGAAGGTATCTTGTCGAGCCATTCGTTCTTGATGTCGAAAGCGACGAATCCTGATACAACAAAAATCACACCGGCAATACAGAAGAGTATCTGCTGCGCCGACCGCAAATTATCGTTAATTTTCCCCTGTTTAAACATGGTTCCCCCTGGTGAATGTAGGGTTAATTATAGTTCAGGATGCAGATGAGCAACGCGGGACGTGCTTACAAACGTTGCTTTTTCGGGAGTATATGCACATACCGATGCCTAACAACACCATTGTGATTCCAACAAGCGTGAGATATTGACTTTCACTTCCCGAATTCGCAAGACCAGTGACCGTCAACGACAATGTAGCCGTTGTAGAAACTCCCCCTAATTCGAAACCGCTCACGACTACTTCATGTGCGCCCAATGTCGTTGTTTTTGCAACAGTAAAAGTGCTTGAAAATCCCCCGCTGGAATTAGTTCTGGCTGTTCCCAGAACAGTGGGTGTCGAATGAAGCGTGACAGTAACTTCGGTATCTGGCTTATAGCCTGATCCTGAAAGCGAAATAGTTTTTCCAGCAACGACAGACAAACTCTGAGCTTGCGCATCACCAAAACCAGTTGTTGGTGCCGGAGCAGCTCCAAGATCGGTGAGTGTCAACGTCATTGTTGGGTGAAAACCTGAATAGTATTCAGAATTCGAAACTGCAGTTGCACCAACTGTGATTGTATTGCTTGTGTTTGCAACGTAGTCATTGAGCGCGGTTACGGTAAAGGTTTTCGTTGTGGCCCATTCGCTCGAAGCAAATGTTATGTGATCAACACTTGTTGTTGCTCGTGTTGGATCACTCACGACAAGAGGAAGAGTAACGACACACGTACTATCCATCGTGGGACAAATAATCGGTTCGTCGAGCGCGACGGAGACAAGTTGAGATTCGCCCTCTGTGAGCGATGCCGTTGACGGTGTGAAACGTATTCTTCCGGGTAACGCATTCGCTGCAGTTGGGAGAACAAGGAGAGCGCACAGCAAGGTTGCGACTATGAGAGTAGCAAATTTTTTCACTGTTTTATGTTAATAAGCATCTCAGCTAAATCGTTGGCATTGATATAGAAAAACCCCAGGGAGTTAATCCCTGGGGTTCAGTCTCTCGTAAACTTTGACTTACTCAGATACTACTTCAGCAATTTTGCGGCGTCGAGCGAGAGCAAATAACAGTGATCCCAGCGCAATGAGCAACATAGGTGTTGAGTAGTCCGGCTTGTGCATCCCTGTTGCTGCGAGTGTTCCTTCAGCTGAAGCTGTACCAGCTGCAGATCCTGAATCTGAATCTGCTGTGGGCACTGCGTAACGGATGGTATTGATACCCAATACTTGTGTTGTATTGACAACCGCACTGTAATCTTGAATAAGTCCATCGAGGTCGAGCAAGAAAGTAACTGTTCCACCGAGCGGAATACCGCCAACATGGACTTCCCAGGTGTAGTCATCAACTTGGTCAAAGCCAGTCACAGATACAGTGCCTGGAATGTCGAGTGCCAACTCGATGTCACTTTCATCAAAACTTGCAGCATAAATTTTTTTATTAAAGGTAATCGTAAAACATCCTGTTCCATCTGTGGTTGTTTCTCCTTGACCTTCGCATCGATCAGCAGTTGCTTGCAATGCATCGGGACTATAAGAAAGACGAACGATATTGTCATTTCCTGAATCGAAAATATCGATTCCTGTGATCAGGTCAATTTGCAAAGCGAGAGTGGCTGGATCATTTCCTTCGAACAAACCAACAACTTCTGCAGTACCTGCTGCAAAGGTTGCTCCTGCCGTGAGATTGATTTCAAGCGGGAAACTAGTACCGGGAGCAAGGTCTTCACTGGTTTGTAACATACACACAATGATGTCACCTTGATAATCGGCAAGTGATGCCATTCCCATATCCTCAGCTCGCCCAGGAGAGAAACATGCGTTGATGGGATCTACAAGCGAAAGTGCATCTGATAAATCAGGGTCACTCACACTATCGAGCGTTGAACCATCTGGCATGATGAACCCAACCAACATAAAGCCACCGTCGTGATATACACCTTCACCAACATTGCTAATCGTTGCTTCGAATGTTACGAGAGATGACTCAGTAATTTCTCCTGTTGTTTTTAAACGCGTGTCTATCGCAATGTGAGGATCGAGAGCAGCTTCGAAAGGAGTTACTGTCGCTGTATCATTGCTATCGTCAGGATCAACATTGACAGAAGTATCGCTCAATACACTTGAGACAATGGATGCTGTAAAGGTTGCTGGTTCACCAATATCTCCTGTTGTATGACCTGTAATCCCAAGGTATATACATCGATTGAACTGAGTTTCATCTTCAGGGGTTTCGTCGTCGTCGACAATACTCGGCGTATAATTCAGATATCCCGTCCACGTCATTGTTTCTAAATTGAATTCTCCTGCGTCACCGTTTACACCGTTGGGAGGCTCGCTTCCGAAAGCTAAGTTGTATCCTTCGTATACCTCAAAGCCTGTTACATCAACATCGATAACAAATTCAGTAACATCGCTAGGACCCAAGTTACAAATCGTTACTTCAGCAACAGTATTAGCGAAATTCATATGTGCACTTATCGAAAGGTCTGCATCCGTATCTGCATGTGCTGCCGTTATTGCACCAAACTGGATTCCCAAAACAGAAATCGCCACAGTCATCACTGCGAGGTATTTGATAAATCTCTTCAATGGAACAACTCCCTTTGTAGTCATAGAGTATTCATCGACCAAGAAGTGATACAGATGTATAGGTCAATTGGTACAGATTACAAATTAATCCTGAAGGGATATTGCGAATAATGCGCAGCGTGCGAGATCAACGTATGTCATCATAGAAAGGCCCCAGGACTAAGCCCGGGGCCTTGAAGTCTCTCGTTATTTTTTTGGATTACTCAGCTACTACTGATGCAACCTTTCGTCGTCGACTCAGCGCGAACAACAGTGATCCGAGCGCGATGAACAACATTGGTGTTGTGTAATCAGGCTTGTGTATTCCTGTTGCAGCAAGAGTTCCATTTGCTGATGTTGAACCAGATGCAGATCCAGAAGTATCTGCAGGAGTGTCAACTGCGTAACGGATGGTGTTAATTCCCAAAACCTGTGTGGAGTTTTGTTGGGCAGAATAATCCACGATTCCATTCAGGTTGAGCAAGAATGTCAATGTTGCGCCGGGTGTAATTCCGGCTATATGTACGTCGTAGGTAAAGTCGTCAACATTGTCGATGCTGGACACTGTACCGACCCCACCGAGATCGATATCGCTTGCATCAAAACTTCCTCCGTAGATTTTTTTGTTGAACGTCAATCGGAAACATCCAGTTCCATCTGATGTTGTTTCACCTTGACCAGGGCAACGGTCTATGTTGACCTGTAGTGCTTCAGGGTCGTACGACAAGTGAATGAGATTATTCAATTCTTCCTCAAAAACATCTGTTTCTTGGATCAACAAAAGTTGAACTGCAAGAGTATCTGGATCGTTACCTTCAAAAAGTCCGACAACTTCAGCCGTTCCAGCGGCCATATCATCGCCAGCTGTGATGTTAAAATTAAACTTATAACTTGTCCCTGTTGGAAGATCTGTACTTGATTCCAAGAAACACACCACAACTTGACCTGAATAAGTTGCTAAAGCGGTCATGTTCATTCCAGAAGCTATATCTTCAATACGTCCAGGCGACATACAAATCTGTTCTTCATCTGGATCAGGATTGAGGTCTGAAAGACTTAAAGCATCGGTATCATCCGCGTCAGTTACACTGACAAATGTTGCGCTATCGGGAATGATGAATGCGAGGAGCGTAAAGCCTGCGTGATGGTATGCGCCTTCTCCAACATTACTCACCGTAACTTCATAGGCAACATCTGTTGTCGGTGTGATTTCACCTGTTGTTGCAAGTCGAGTATCAACTGCGATGTCGGGGTCTAATGCAGCAGTGAAGGGATCTTCGCTAGCAGAATCGTTACTTGTATCTGGATCAGCGTTGACTGATGTGTCTGAAAGAACACTTGAAACGATTGTCCCATCAATTGTTGCAACGTCACCAACGGCACCGGTTGTGTGCCCAATGAATCCAAGATATATACAACGGTAGTGATTATCTTCCGTAGTAGGTTCGAATTCTAAGTAACCATTCCACGTCATTGTTTCAAGATCAAAGGTTCCAATGTCTCCACCGTTATTAGTATCAACTGGGTAGTCACCATAAGGAACAACTCGCACGTCTGAGATTGCATAACCGACGAGATCTAAGTCAAGAACGAATTGTGTAACGTCGCTAGGACCTTGGTTACATATCGTTACTTCAACAGCTGTATTTGCGAAGTTGACGTTAACGTTCAGTGAGAGATCTGCATTCGTGTCTGCATGTGCTGCGGTAATGGATCCAAATTGGATTCCAAGAACGCAAAGCGCCACGGTCAGCACTGCGAGATACTTGATAAGTTTTTTCATGTGACTACTCCCTTGTAGTTATAAAGAGTTCTTCGGCGTACGATCGAATCCGATGAATAGGTCAATTGGTTCAGATTGGGTTGTCACCTGATCGATATGGCGAATGTGGCGCAGTAGATTGCGTACGGAATTTCCAAACCCTCGTCATAGACCCTCCTTTCCCAGGAAAGGCAGCAAATCGAGTAACATTTTTCGTTCTGGTCCCGTGGTGAAGTCTGGAGTTCACGCCGCCCTGTCAAGGCGGAGGTCGCGAGTTCAAATCTCGTCGGGACCGCTCACACAATTGTCATCCTTAGCGAAGCGAAGGATCTCAAACGTGTGTGTGGCCAGGTAGCTCAGTCGGCAGAGCACACGCCTGAAAAGCGTGGGGTCACCGGATCGACGCCGGTCCTGGCCACAAAATTCTCACCTCCACAAGCGCAATTCTCCGGTGACCGGATCGACGACTCGGAGTCGTGCCTGGCCACAAAGTTCGTTACGTTCGCGTTAGCTATCCCAGCCCCCGTTTTCCGTGGGTAATACGAGCTAACACGAAACTCTCGGAAATTTACAGCGGGGTATGCTCGGTTTTTTTCGCGGAAAGCGACGTTGTCCACGTAAATAAAATCACGCCCGCCAACATAATGATCGAACCAATAAACGTTGAAAAGTGGTATTTCTCATCGAGAAGAAATACCGCCGCAATCGGCGTCATAATGATATGCGTTTGGGCCAACACCACTGCAGTATTGATATTGATGCGTCGCATGGCAGAAGCAATACAACTCACACTGGAAAAGAGAAATAGCCCAGCGATGAGAGCAAATACAAGATTGTCATAAGTAAGAAAATCGACATGATGAAACAGTAAAAACACTCCTGCCGCAACTGCCCCCGTGATCAGTCGAAGGTCAGCAACAACACGGCTTGGATATTTCGTAATCAAACTCTTCATGTATGTATTGGTAAATCCAATAATGCATGCTGCACCGAGAATGAGATAGTCGCCAACATTGACATGAAATCGTTCAAACCCAATCACAGCAATATATAAGCCAATCAATACCACAACCATTGACGACATGGACTTGCCTGAAACAATCTGCTTGAGGATCAACCAGGCAAAAAACGCAGTCGGAATAATATTGGCAGAGAAAATGAGTGACGCATTCGATGCTGTTGTGTGTGATTGCCCAAATGCCGCTAATGCAAACGCCGCACTTGCCATAGTTCCGTTCATCACAAGCGGACCAAGGCGAGGATTGATTCGCTTGTTCTCAGCCATAAAGATCTTCAGTGTTGACCGTGGACCTTGCAAGACGAGCAAATCGCACAGTGAGGCAATTCCGGCAATAACAAGGAAAGTGACGATATATGTATAAGTGTCGACATCTCGGAACTCAAGTGCGTATCGATTGGAGAGAATGTATGCGCTAAAGAAAACGGAACAACACGTGGCTATTGCGTATCCGATGTAGTTGGCATTGCGTTTCATAAAGGTGATTGAGTGTATCTCTTAGGTAGATCCAATGTCGGAAATAATCTGAAATGTCATGACATAAGAAAACCAGCTGTTCCCCCACGGACCAGCTGGTTTTACGTTGTTTATATCTCGGTTAGCGACGGGGCATTTGCGTGCCGCTTCGCTAACCGACAATATTAAATTTCTTGTTCTTCTTCTACCTGAGCCAAGAAGTTCTTGATTTCAGATGCTTTGAAGCGGCGGTGTCCACCAAGTGTACGAATCGCAGAAATCTTTCCGGATCGTGCCCAACGTGTGACTGTTTTTGGGTTTACCCTAAACATTGCTGCAACTTCCGAAGGCGTCAATAGCGCTTCTTCGTCGTAATTGGTAGCCATGCTTCCCCTTTTCGTATTTTCCTATTGTGTGCTCTATCCCTTGTGGGCAGTTCACGCATTTATTTGCTTTTTACTAACCTTTAAATCATAGCCTATGACGCATTGTGGCGCCAATGTGAGCATTGTCCCTTTTCAACTATTCGCACTGATTGAGGCACCAGGTCGTAAAAAACACGCATTTACGTGGGCAAATAGGCTTTGTTGAGCAAAACAGGGAGTTTTTTAATTTTACAGCGAATTTCAAAAATTTCTATGTAAGGACGACGTTGCCATTTCCATCGACGATATTGCCGATCACAAATGCTTGTCGCGAATGTTGTGCGCACACTTTTTCGACCTGTGCGACATCGCTTTGTGGAACGATGCATACAAAACCAATTCCGAGATTGAAAACTTTTTCCATTTCAGAATCGGCGATGTTACCTTCACGTTGAATCTCGTTAAAAATTTCGGGAATGGTCCAGGAACCTCGGTTGATAACAGCGTCGAACGAATCACCGAGAACTCGAACAACATTTCCGGGGAGTCCTCCTCCGGTGATATGTGCACACGCATGAACATCGACATCAGTTGCGAAGATTGATTGCATCACTGGAGAATATAAAACACTAGGTCGAATCAGTTCTTCACCGAGTGTTACATCAGCGCCATCCCACGCAGGAGCATCTAGGTCTCGACCAGCCTTTTTCAAGAATGTTTCGCGCACCAATGTATATCCATTAGATCGAATTCCTGGACTATCAAAACCAACAATCACATCACCAGTAGCGAGACGTTGAGGCAAGATATTGTCTTTATCCACTACACCGACGGCTGTTCCGCACACATCAAAATGCCCGGGATCAATCATGCCGGGATGCTCCGACATTTCGCCACCAATGAGTGCCGCACCAGCTTCTTTACAGGCAGCAGCGATACCGGAAACGAGCTGTTCCATCATTTCAGGATCGAGTTTTCCTATGGATACATAATCTAAAAAAAACAAGGGTCGTGCACCTTGAACAGCAACGTCATCAACGTTCATGGCAACGAGATCCCAACCGATTGTGTCGTATCGACCCATCATCGATGCGATTTCGCTTTTCGTTCCAACGCCATCTGTACCCGAAACTAATACTGGGTTTTCGAACTCGTTTTTATCGAAAGCAAAACACCCACCAAAACTTGTTTCACCAGATGAAAGAACACTGTCGTTATATGTGGAACGGACATGGCTTTGAATTTTTTTGACGGATTCATCAGCGGCTTCGATGTCGACCGCGTAGGTCAAACCCTTTTCTGGTTCGGCCATTTCTAGTCCTTATGAGTGACGGAAATATTGTCGGTGATCGGAACGTACACGTCCCCTATTTTTTCTTGCGCGGGAAGATCGAGTTCCGCGGCAAGTTCATCTTCAAGGTGCACTGCATATTGTCCGGTCAAACATGCTGTACAAAAAGCATCTGCAGGAGAATCTGTCGCGCGAATCATTGCGTCCGCTTCTAAATACGCCAGCGAATCAGCACCAATGTACTCACAGATTTCACCCACACTCATGTTTGCAGCCAACAATTCAGAACGCGACCCCGTGTCGATTCCAAAGAAACATGGCCATCGATACGGTGGAGATGAGACGCGGAAATGAATTTCTGCAGCCCCGGCTTCGCGAAGCATGGCAATGAGAGCTTTGGTCGTTGTTCCTCGAACAATGGAATCGTCAATGACAACGAGCTTTTTCCCTTCGATGTTTTCTCGAATGGGGTTGAGTTTCATGCGCACTGCTTGGCCACGCTGTTGTTGATTAGGTGAAATAAATGTTCGCCCCACATAGCGGTTTTTCACCACGCCATCACCATAGGGAATTCCGATTTCGCGCGCGTACCCCTGCGCTGCCGGAACACCAGATTCAGGAACTGGCATCACCATATCAACATTGGCAGGCGCTTGGCGAGCAAGTTCTTCGCCCATTCGTTGGCGAACAGCGTGCACGCTTTGGTTATACAACTGAGAATCGGGACGAGCAAAATAAACGAATTCGAAAACACATAACTTAGGAGTTGCTTCAGCAAATCGTTGTGAGTGAACTCCGTTGTCGTCGATGACAACCATCTCTCCCGGTTCGATGTCGCGAACAAAGTGGGCTCCCATAATGTCGAGTGCAGAAGTTTCTGATGCGAGCGCCCAACCAGATTCGAGTTTTCCTAAAACAAGTGGGTGAAAACCAAGAGGGTCCCGAACACCGATGACATGAGCTTCATCAGAAAAGACCATTGAGAACGCGCCCTCGAGTTGAGGCAATACTTTCAATACTGCAGTTTCGAGATGACGTTCGTCACCTTGGACCAACTCAACATCCTGCGGCAAATAGTGGGTAATAAGTTCTGCAACAAGATCGGAATCGGATGTGGAGTCGATGCCGGGACTTTCGCGAAGTTCTAAGCCAGGAAGTTTTCCGAGACTTTCTGCAAGTGCTGCTGTATTAGTGAGATTTCCGTTATGCGAAATTGCAAAACCGGTATCGCCAACGCTGCGATAAAGCGGCTGCGCGTTTTGCCAATGTGATGTTCCTGTCGTGGAATATCGCACGTGACCAATAGCAATGTGACCGTCGAGCGGAGCGAGTTTTCTTTCATCAAAAACCGTAGCGACGAGCCCCATGTCTTTAACGACGGTGATTGTTTCGCCATCAGAAACTGCAATACCTGCAGATTCTTGTCCACGATGTTGAAGTGCAAACAAACCGAGGTAGGCGAGATTAGCCGTCTTTTCGCCAGGAGCATAGAGGCCTACGATTCCGCACATCGTTATATATTCTAGTGTGCTTTGAGAATATCTGTATTGTCGAGCTATTGTTGATGCTTATGCAACTTCCCAGTGATACAACACCGTTGGTCGAACGTGGATATTGCATATGGCTTTCTGGTCGACGAGGCTCCGGTAAACACACTTTGGCGCGACTCGTAACTGCTGAACTTCTTCGCAGAAAAGTCGAATGTGAGTTATTGGAACGAGAATCAATTGGCCGATCTCTCGATCTTGGCCCTCGAGCTGTCGGAGATGGATCAACCGATACACGCCGGCTCGGTTGGGTTTCCGCATTGCTTGCCCGACACGGAATAACAACTGTTGTTGTCGCCGATACAATCTGGACTGATGCCGCCGAAGAGGCTCGCGGGTCGATTCGAAATTTTGTAGAAGTTTTTGTCGATACACCACTCGATGTATGCATCGAACGCGTCGGAAGCGATGCCGCTGTTGACTCTTTCCAGCACATTGGGATCCTAAGCTTAGAATTCCACGTGGACAAGTTGTCGCG